>MDTD01135633.1_pt1 | contig 13474 bp, 12 predicted proteins | sample 811221 | NCBI WGS metagenome assembly MDTD01 (sample SAMN05326646, study PRJNA326480) | marine metagenome | isolation source: seawater | place: Pacific Ocean: South West | collected 2011
TAGTATTCTCTACGAAATAAGCAAAAAGCATTAGAGCATCAAGTTCTTCATTAAATAATTTTTCTATATTTGGCCTCAGAATTTTAATAGCTACTTCTTTTTCCTCATTATCGAACTTGATATTTGCAACGTGAACTTGAGCTATTGAGGCAGCTGCTATTGGTTCACTAAAATTTGTAATTTTTTCAAATAGTTTTTCTCCTATTTCTTTCTTAATTATAATTTTAGACTCATTAGTGCTAAAAGCAGGAAGTTTATCTTGCAATTTTTCTAGGTCATTCGCCATTTCCTCTCCTATGATATCAGGCCGCGTAGCAAGAAATTGACCTAACTTTATAAAAGTTGTTCCCATGTCCTCCAGAGCATCACATAATTTTTCGCCTGGTTTTTTTGAATAATTTAGTGGAGCTTTTCTTGAACCTATGGATATTAAATCAAAAAAAATTTTTATAGAAATTGGTACATTGTAAATTTCTCCAAAGGTATCCACTGCTCCAGAAGAAGCAAGTTTTCTTGCTATTTTAAATAATAGAAAAATTCTTTTAAACATTTTAAATTTTCCACCCTGAGTGTATAGCAGAAATTCCTCCGGATAAGTTTCTAAACTCTACCTGATTAAACTTATTTTTTTCCATTAAAATAGATAACTCTTTTTGATCGTAAAATCTTTCAATACTTCTAACTAGATACTCATAAGGTTCACTTTTTCCAACCATAAACTTACCAAGGACTGGTATTATTTTTGAGTATTTTTGATAAAATGAATTTAGTAATTCATTCTCAACTTTAGAAAATTCCAGACAAAAAAAACGTCCCCCAGGTTTTAAAACCCTAAATGCTTCGGATAAACACAAATTTATATTTGATACATTTCTTATGCCATAACTAATAGTGTAAAAATCAAAAGTGTTATCATTAAATGGGAGTTTTTCAGCTGCAGCAAGTGTCCAATTAATATTTTTAAAAAATTTCAATTTTTCTTTTCCCTCAGAGAACATTTTTTTGTTTGGCTCCACACAATAAATTGAATTTTTATTTTTTGTCTTTTTAGATATAATTTTTGCCAAATCCCCTGTACCAGACGCAACATCTATTATTTTACTATCTGATTGTGGTTTCATCCAGTTAACTAATTTACCTTTCCACAAACGATGTATTCCTAGAGACATTAAGTCATTCATAAGATCATATTTTTCATGAACATCATCAAAAACTGAGTTGACTTGCTTAGCCTTGTTCTGGTTATAATTAATCATAAATAAATTATATGCCAGAATTACCCGAAGTTGAAGTTGTTAAAAAGTCTCTTCAAAAAGAGATCAATTATTTAACTATAAAAAAAGTTAAAATAAACGATGGTAATTTAAGGTATAAAGTACAAAAACAAGATTTTGATAAAATTCTAGGATTTAAAATAATACAAATTAAAAGAAGATCAAAATATCTTTTGTTTTTTTTTAACAACAATTTTGTAATGATCATTCATCTTGGCATGACGGGTAAATTTTTCATTGAAAAAAAGAATGTACTTAAGAAAACAAGTTTTTATTATGATATTAAAAATGAGGATAATAAACACCACAGACTTATTTTTAATTTTAATAATAAAATTAATTTAATTTACAATGATGTAAGAAAATTTGGATTTTTAAAGATTATCTCACTTAATAAAATTAAAATTAATAAACATTTGAAAATTCTTGGCCCTGAGCCGATGAGTAATTTTTTCAATTTTAAATATGTTAAGAATTATCTAATTGGTAGGAATAGGACAACAAAAGATTTATTAATGGATCAAAAGTTTGTCTCAGGTCTTGGAAATATTTATGTAAATGAAATTTTATTTTTGAGTAAAATTAGACCGGGAAGGAATATAAAAAAATTGAAAAATTCAGAAATTAAAAGAATTTTAAAAAATACAAAAAAAATTCTTCAAAAAGCAATTAAGTTAGGCGGTTCTTCAATAAAAAATTTTTCTAATAGTTCTGGAAAAAAAGGTAATTTTCAACAACATTTTAACGTTTATAGTAAAAAAGGACTTAAATGTTCAAGTTCTCGCTGTCGTGGTATTATAAAAAAAGTTGTGCTTTCTAATAGAGCAAGTTTTTTCTGTCCAGTTTGCCAAAAATAATAAAGTTGACCCTCTTATTACTGACATATATATATTCTTAAAATATGCCTAATACAGTTTCAGCAATTCGCAGAGTGAGAAGAGTGGCCAGACAAACCGCTGTTAATAGACTTCGTAAAAGCAAGTACAGATCCGCAGTTAAAAAAATGGAAAATCTATTAAAAAAGGATGACAAAGCAGAAATTAAAAAATTTTTTCCTTCTTTTCAGTCAATTCTAATGCAGGTTGCTAAAACTGGAACAATTAATAAAAAAACAGCCTCTAGAAAAATTTCAAAAATCTCAAAAAAAATAAAAAATTAAATTAAAAATTGCAAACAATTCAAAGTTGTTCAAGTCAAAGATGAAATTTGATTTTTTGATCACTAGATTTAGAAAATCAAAACTAAATATAGATAAATATTTTTTTTAGTTGAAGTGATAATTTTTTTTAAAAAAAAATATTTTTTTATTTTTATTGGCTCCTCAAAATACAACCTGAGTCGAATTATTTTTCAAAAATTAGAAATACTTCTTGCTTAATTTTGTTTTAAAAAATAAACAATAGTTTCAATTTAAAAATAATTACATGGAAAAAAAATCTTTAAAACCAAAAAATATTTTTGTAAGCGAGGAAGAAAAAATTGTTGTTTGGGCAGACGTACAAGTTTCTTTTGAAAAAAATTTTGGAACAGAGATTCATCAAAGTTGGTTAAAGAACATAACCCTTATCAAAGAATTTAATGATTACTTAATATTAGGAGTTCCAACAAGATTTTTCAGAGATTGGATAGTTTCAAGATATTTAGATAAAATGTTGTCTCAACTAAAAACTTTTAAAAATAGTATAAATAGGGTCGAATTTAAAATTTTGGAGGACCATAAGTCTGTAAGTACAAATGATACATTAAAAATAGATGATTTAAATAAAGTTACAGAGATAAAAGATTCTCTCATGAACTATAATCGTCTAAATCCTAACTTAAATTTTGATAACTTTATATCTGGTTCAAGCAATGAAATTGCTCTTTCTTCATCAAAGAAAATTTGTGAGCAAATTTCTCGTTACAACCCTTTATATATTTACGGAGGTGTTGGCTTAGGAAAAACACATTTGCTTAACGCAATAGGTATTGAGCTAGAAAAACAAACAAACGTAATGTTTATTTCAGCTGAAAGATTTATGTACCATTTTATAAAATCAATTAAAAAAAATGACATGGTAAATTTTAAAGATTTCTTTAGAAAATCATCAGTTTTTATTATTGACGATATACAGTTTATAAGAGGTAAAGAGGGTTTACAGGAGGAGTTTTTTCACACTTTTAACAGCTTAATAGACAAAAGTGCTCAAATTATTATTTCTGCTGATAGAGCACCTATGAAGTTAGATAGAGTTCAGGAAAGAATAAAGTCAAGATTAGCTGGTGGCCTTGTAGTTGATATAGATATTCCAGATCTAGAGCTTAAAACTAAAATAATCAAAAAAAGATTAGAAGATATTCAGAACCAATTTAAGGAAAGTAGTAATATTAGTGATGAGGTGATAAATTTTATCGCTAATGAGAGCAAAACGAATATTAGAGAGTTGATAGGTGTTCTTAATAGGGTAGTAACCTTTAGTAGAATTCATAAAAAAGACTTGACCATTAGTGATTGTAAAAACATTTTAAAAGATGTTTTTAATCAAGCTAAAATTATAACAGTTGATAAAATTCAAAATACGGTTTCAAATTATTTTAATATTCCTTTAACAGAAATGCTCTCGCAAAGAAGATCGAGACCTCTTGCTCGACCTAGACAGGTTGCAATGTATTTAGCAAAAAAGATGACAACACGATCGTTGCCTGAAATAGGCAGAAGATTTGCTAATAGAGATCACACGACTGTAATTCATGCGGTCAAAACAATTACTAGGCTTTCTGAAAAAGACGACGAAATGAAAAAAAATATTAACCAAATTAAAAGTTTGTTGTTAGAAGAGTAAAATGGATGAAATTTTTAATTAAAAGAGATGTTTTATTAAAATCACTTAATCTTGTCCAAGGCATCATAGAAAAAAAAAATACGCTTCCAATACTATCAAATGTCTTGTTAGAAGCAAAAAAGGGTAAATTATCTATAATTGCTACAGATTTAGATTTAATTTTTTACGATGAGATAAATGAAATCAAAATTTCAACTGAGGGTAAAACTACAACATCAGCAGCTGTTTTGTATGATATTCTTAGAAAAATTTCAGGAAATAGCGATATAAATTTCGACTTAAAGACAGAGAACAAGCTTAGTTTAAACGCTGATAATTCTGACTTTAATTTACTATGTTTGCCTACAGACAATTTCCCAAATTTTGCAGAAAATTTTGATCAAAATGAGACACCTTTTAATAGATCAAATTTTTTATCTCTTCTTAATAAGACAAAAATTTCGATTTCAAATGATGATACAAGACATTATTTAAACGGTATATATTTACATCTTACCAAGTCTCAAAATAAAAATTTTTTAACTGGAGTAGCAACAGATAGCCATAGACTTTCTTCAAGCAGCATCGAAACTGATGAAAATCTAAAATTTGACTCACTAATTTTACCAAAAAAAACTGTCTTTCAATTGTGTAATTTATTAGAGGAAACTAATGAAAAAGTCCTAGTTCAAACAAGTGAAAGCAAAATTCAATTTACTATAGGTAAGGTAAAATTAATTTCAAAAGTGATAGATGGAAAATTTCCAGATTATAGAAAAGTTGTACCTCAAGGAAATGATAAGACATTAACAGTAGGATCAAAAGAATTTATTGAAGCTATTGAAAGAGTTACAAGTGTTTCTTTAGATAGAAAAGAAGGTGTAAAACTTGTATTAAACAAAGATAAAATTAAATTATCAGTCAACAGCACAAATTCAGGAGACGGAAATGAAATTATTAAAGCAAATTTTACCTCTGACGAAATGACTGTGAGCTTTAACTCAAAATATTTAATAGATGTTGCATCTTCCGTCGCAGATAAGAATTTAAAAATAAAGTTAAAAGATCCTGTCTCACCTGTGCTGGTAGAGGACATGTCTGATATAAATAGTTTTTACGTAGTTATGCCGATGAAAATCTAATTTAGTCATTTTAAGGCAATTTTAATTCATTTTCGATTAGAATTGTTGATACACAATACTAATTTAAGTAGTCTTATAAGGGTGATTTCAAATAGATGTAAAAAAATGATATAAGACTGTACTTTAAAATCATTTGTAAATGTCAAAAAAACAAGAAAAACTAACCCCAAAGTCCTACAGCGCTGACTCTATAAAAGTATTAAAGGGTTTAGATGCTGTGAGAAAAAGACCAGGTATGTACATCGGTGACACCGATGATGGGACAGGTTTACATCACATGGTTTTTGAGGTTGTTGATAATGCCATAGATGAAGCTTTAGCTGGACACTGTAAAAATATCTTTATAAGTATGAATAAAGATAACACCATAACAGTTGAAGACGATGGTAGAGGAATACCTACCGATATTCATAAAAGTGAAAAAATGTCTGCTGCAGAAGTCATAATGACTCAACTTCACGCTGGGGGAAAATTTGATCATGACTCTTACAAAGTATCAGGAGGATTGCATGGAGTGGGTGTTTCGGTAGTCAATGCCCTTTCAGAAAAATTGGAACTTAATATTTTCAGGGATGGAAAAGAATATTTTATGTCTTTTAAAGATGGAAATACAATTAAATCTTTAAAGGAAATTGGTAAAACTAAAAAAACTGGAACAAAAATAACTTTTTCACCTTCTAAAGAAGTTTTCTCAACAACTAAATTTAATTCTTCAACTTTACAAAAAAGAATGCGTGAATTAGCATTTTTAAATAAAGGAATAAATATTACCTTAACCGACTCAACTGGATCTAAACCGAAAGAGTATATTAATAAATACGATGGAGGAATAACAGAATTCATTAAATACATAAATCAAAAGAAACCGCAACTTGTTAATAAAAATGAGGTAGCTGTTTTTAAAAAGCCGATATATATAACCGCAGAAAAAAAGAACGTAGTAGTAGAATGTGCCTTTGAATGGAATGCAGGTTATTCAGAAGAAGTGCTTCCATTTACAAATAATATACATCAAAGAGATGGTGGAACTCATTTGTTAGGATTTAGAAGTGCTTTAACAAGAGTAATTAACAAGTATTCAAATGATAAAAACCTAAATAAAAAAAACAAAGTAAATTTGTCTGGAGACGATATAAAAGAAGGCTTAACGGCAGTTTTATCTATTAAGATGCAAGATCCAAAGTTCTCATCTCAAACTAAAGACAAATTAGTTTCATCAGAAATAAGATTAATAGTAGAAAGTATTATTAATGAAAGAGTTTCAATTTGGCTAGATCAGAATCCATCTGTTACTAAAAATGTATTGGAAAAAATTATTCAGGCAGCAGTCGCAAGAGATGTTGCAAGAAAAGCTAGGGATAGTGTTAGAAGAAAAGGTTCATTTGAACTATCTGGGTTGCCAGGAAAGCTTGCAGATTGTCAAATATCAAAAAAAGAAGGTACTGAACTTTTTATTGTTGAGGGAGACTCAGCAGGTGGTTCAGCAAAGCAAGGAAGATCAAGAGAGTATCAAGCCGTGTTGCCTTTGAGAGGTAAAATATTAAATACGTATGTGAGTGTAAATGGAAGAAGAGGAAAAAATAATGGAAACGGCCAAGACCATGCAACAAAAACACTGGCTAAAATGATGTCATCAAATGAAGTAGTAACGTTAATTAATGCATTGGGCACAGGTTCTAAAGATTTTAAGATAGACAATCTTAGATACGATAAGATTATTATTATGACAGATGCCGATGTTGACGGTTCTCACATTAGAACTTTATTATTAACTTTTTTTAATAATTATCCATTTAACCAATTAATTGAGAATGGTCATTTATATTTAGCTCAGCCGCCACTCTTCAAAGTGACGAAAGGTGGAAAAAGTATCTATATAAAAGATGAAAAAGCTTTGGATGAGCATATTATGAAGATTAGTGATAAAAAACTAAAAAAAGGGTCCTCTGAATTTAATAAATTTATAGAGGAACAACGACAGAAACTATCAATTCAAAGATTTAAGGGACTTGGTGAGATGAACCCAGAAGAATTGTGGCAGACGACACTAAATCCCGAAAACAGAACTTTACTTAAAGTCCAATACTCTAAAGGAACAAAAGATAAGTCAAAAGATGATCAAAAACTTATAGATATATTAATGGGCGATGATGTTTCGCCTAGAAAAGACTTTATCACAAGCAATGCTTTAGAAGTGGTAAATTTAGACATATAATTTATTAAAATGAATTTTTCTACTCTTTTCAGATTAGAAGAAGATCTTCACCTAGATAAAAATACTTTGGTAACTCTAAGGTGGATTGCAATCGTTGGGCAATTTATTGCTATAAATTTGGTCTATAATTATTTAAATTTAGATTTTCCTATTTCTGAGTGTTACATTATTATTTTACTAGGATTAATAACCAATTTATACTTACAGTTAGGTGTAAAATCAAAGCAGCTTAAAGATCTTTTTTCATCAATATTTTTTCTTACCTATGATTTACTCCAGCTTACAGCTTTACTGTATTTAACAGGAGGAATTTCTAATCCATTTTCTTTACTTCTAATCGTTCCTACGATTGTTTCTTCAACTTTTTTAAGCGTTGGAACTACTATTATACTTGGATTGATTACTATTATTCTTTTATTTTTTCTTACGAATTTTTACTTACCTCTCCCAGGGCTGATAGAATATGGTTTTAATTTTCCAAATTTTTATTTATTTGGAATATTAATTTCAGTAATTATTGGCCTAGTTTTTCTAAGCTATTTCGGAATTAGATTTTCTGGAGAAATTAAAAAAAGGTCAGAAGCTTTTGATAAACTTAATCAAGTAATTGCAAAAGAATACGAGTTAGAATCATTAGGCGGACAGGCTGCAGCGGCAGCTCATTCTTTAGGAACACCTCTTGCTACAATAACAGTTGTAGCAAAAGAACTTAGAAAAGAAATTGGATCAGACTCAAAACACTCAAAAGATTTAGACCTACTTATAAGTCAGACAAAACGATGTGGTGAGATCTTAAAACAAATATCACAAAAAAAGATTACAGAAGATAAATTTACAAGTAATGTAAAATTAGAAGATTTATTAACTGAGATTCTAAGATCATTTATTGAGAGCTCAGGAAAAAAAATTGAATTAGATTCTAGTGGTGACAGAAATAAAATAAATGTGAAAAGGTCTCCAGAAATTATTTTTGGATTAAGAAACTTTATTGGTAATGCAGTAAAATTTTCAAAAGAAAGAGTCGAAGTCGAATTGGAGAGCAATAAAGATAATATATTTATTCGTATAAATGATGACGGACCTGGATTCCCTGAAGATATTATTGAACTATTGGGCGAACCATACATCAAATCTAAATCTAAAAAAATAAAAAAAAATTCAGGTACTGGTTTAGGCACCTTTTTAGGAAAAACACTTTTAGCAAGGCAGGGAGCAAAATTAAATTTTCAAAATAAAGGTATCAGTGATGGGGCCTCTGTTGAAATTAAATGGGAAGCAAAGTTACTTGTATCTAACGCTTAATAGCAAATACATATGATAAAATTTTATAGGCTAATTTAGCCACCAAAAAATTATAAGAATCAAAGTTTTTAATTGGTGCCAATTCATTTATATCTGCACCAACAAGGTTTGAAGATTTGCATATTCCTTTAATAATAGGAACAATTTCCTCCCACAAGAGACCCCCAGGTTCAGGGGTTCCTGTGGCAGGCATTATGCTAGAGTCTAAGCAATCAACATCGAATGTTATATAAACATTTTTTTTACGGCAGAAATTTATTATCTTATTCAAGTTCCATTTTTGCTTATCTTTTGCCCAAAAAATTTGAATCCTTTTTTTATTGTTGTTATAGAATTTCATTTCACTACTAGAGATATTCCTTATTCCTAAAGAAATAACTTTTACATTTTTAAAATCTAAACACCTTTTAATTGCACACGCGTGAGAAAATTTTTCACCTTTATATTCATTTCTAAGATCAGCATGGGCATCAAAATGTACTAAAATTAATTCTTTGTACTTTTTTGTAAATGGCTCTATTGAGCCAGATGTAATTGAATGTTCTCCACCTAAAACTAATGGAAATTTGTTATGAGAAATAATTTTTTGATTTATACTTGCTAATTGTTTTATAGCATCTTTAATTCTACTTTTAATTGGAAAAGGTTTTAATGTTTTTACACCAATATATTTATATGGCTCGTTGTTCAAATCTTCGTCAAATAATTCTACTTGATGTGATGCTTTAATAATTTCTTTAGGTCCATTTTTAGTTCCACCACCATAGCTAACAGACTTTTCTAAACCAAAAGGGACGACCACAACTTTATTTTTAATTTTTGTACTAGCCTCATAGCCAAGGAAACCTTTTTTTTGACTTAAATAGTCCATCAGCTTTTAAAAATTCTTGAAAACTCTCTTTTTGATCTATTTTTCCAATTTTGCCTATGATACGCATCACTTGCAATTAGAGGTAATACACTAGTTGCTTCTGCAAAAACCATTTGTTCTTTTGTTATATCTACTTTACCCCATGAGCTAGCTTCTTTGAGAGTAGAACTACTACAAGCACCATCTCTTGTGTCTGCAACTGTTATTTGAATTGCGTATTTATGCATATCTACTTTCTTCCCCAAAAGTTCTGCACAAACGACTGTATCCTGTACGAAGTTTTTTGGTACACCGCCACCTACCATAAGTAATCCAGATTGTTTTGATTGTAATTTAATTTCAGTTAATTCTCTAAATTCCCTTATAGAGTCAATTGTGATGTGATTTTTTGGGTTTTGTTCTTGATGCATAACCAAGCCAAAACCAGCCGAACTGTCAGTAAATGCAGGACAAAATATTGGAACATTATTATCATAGGCAGTTTCTATTAATGAATTCTTTTTTTTTGCTTTATCTTTTAAAAACTTTCCTAATTCTTTAATGAATTCTCTTGACGTATAAGCTTTTGGCTTTAAAGAATTTGCTATATCACAAATAATTTTATCGCAAGCTTGAAGCTCCTCCTCATCAATGTAAGTATCATAAATCCTATCAATATAATTGTTTCTTAGCTCTGTATCGTCTTGAAACTGGGATCCCTGATAATGTCTAAATCCGAGTGCTTCAAAAAAATCCATATCAATTATAGAGGCTCCTGTAGCTACGATGGCATCCACCATATTATATTTAACCAAGTCAGAGTATAAATTCATACAACCTGCAGCTGAAGTAGACCCTGCAAGAGTGAGGAAAATTGAGCAATTTTTGTCCAAAATCATTTCATTGAATATACCTGCAGCATTCGCAGTATCTCTGGACGTAAAAGACATTTTTTTCATTGAGTCGATTATTTTTCGAGCATCAAATGATTTAATATCAATATGTTCGATCGGTTTATCTAAAAAATTTTTTTTGTTATGTCCAATGTTTGAGCTTTTTTTTTGTTTCATTATGCGACCAAGTATTTTACTTTACTTGAGTCATCATAAAGGCTGATTATAGGTTTGTCAGCTATTTCAAATATTTGATTTGAATAGAAACCATTAAATTTTGTTCTAAAAGTTAGTGCGTAAGCTCCTAACTGACCTAGCTCAATATAATCTCCCTCTTTAATGTTGTTTGGGAGTAAAAAGGGCCCTTTCATATAATCCATGCTATCACAAGTAGGTCCATAAAAGTTAAATGCTGTTAACTTTTTAGATTGATATTTTCCGTTTCGAATAACTCTTGCAGGGAGGACAAAATTTGGAATCCCAGCGTCAAATAAAGTCCCATAGGTTCCATCATTGATATAGAGTTTATGTTTTTTTCTTAAATTTACTTTTACAATAGTAGATCCACTTTCTGCTACGATTGCTCTTCCTGGTTCACAAATAAGTTCCGGTGTTTTTGGAAGTTTAAGACCAGCAATTGATTTGCAAATTTCTTTTAAATAATTTTCTAGAGGCTCAGGTTTCAAGTCAGGATAAATTGAAGGAAAACCACCTCCCACGTTAATAATATCAGGTATTATTTTTGTTTTTTTAATTATACTTCCAACTTCCTTTATTGCTTTTGAAAAAGAAATTTTCTGCATACACTGCGAACCAACGTGAAAACTAATTCCAATTTTTTTTGCATGTTCTTTGCAAAGCCTTATTAAACCTAAGGCTTCATTAGTTAAAGCTCCAAACTTTCTTGACAGGTCTATTTCTGCATGTTCATTTGAAATAGCAATCCTCACATAAAGTGTTAAGTCTTTAGCGTGATTTGTACTTTCAAGAATCTTTATTAATTCTTCTTTGGTATCAAGTGCAAAATCTTTTATATTCAAGTCAAAATAAGCTTCTCTTATATCGTTTCTACTTTTAATAGTATGCATGAAATAAATATGAGCATTAGGTTTTAGTTCTTTTATTAATTTAATTTCACTAATTGATGCTGTGTCAAAATTTTCAATCCCATTATTAATAATATGTTTAAGAACAGTTTTATTAGGATTAGTTTTTACAGCATATAAAACTTTTCCTGGAAAATTAGTTTTAAAAAATTCAGTTGATACTTTTATGGACTCAGGGCGTATACAATACACCGGACCATCTGGCTTTATTGTGCTAACTAGTTCACTAACGTCTTTAAATTTTCGCATCTCATGTGTCCCTCTTTTGTTTACACAGAAGGTTTTTGAAAAATTTTATAAAAAAACCTTACAATTTTGTTATTTAGTGTTTTTTCCCCTAATGTAAAGAAAATAATGCACTAAAACTTAGCTTGAAATTAGGAATATTATCCCCATATGACTCTATTATGAAGAGCACAAAACCAACTGTAGCGAGTCAAAAAATTTCGGACTTTGAGGATAAATCTCTACTAATCGTAGATGATGACGACCCTTTTAGAAACAGGCTCACAAGAGCCATGGAAATGAAGGGATTTGTGGTAAAAGGAGCTAAAACTGTTTCAGAAGGCCTCAAAATAGCTCAAAATACCCCCACAAACTTCGCTGTTATCGATTTAAGACTTGAAGATGGTAATGGTCTAGATATCGTTAAAGCTCTCAATAAAGGCAGAAAGGACAGTAAAATCGTTATGTTAACGGGTTACGGGAATTTACCAACAGCAGTTGCAGCAGTTAAAGCTGGGGCCATAGATTATCTTGCAAAACCGGTCGATGCTGATGATGTGGAGTCAGCCTTATTAGCTTTTCCAGAGTCGAAGGCAAAACCACCCGAAAACCCAATGTCGGCTGACAGGGTGAAATGGGAACATATTCACAGAGTTTTTGAATTATGTAATAGAAATGTATCAGAAACTGCAAGAAGACTTAAAATGCACAGAAGAACTCTTCAAAGAATATTATCAAAAAGATCTCCACGATAATAATTTTAAACGAACTTCTTTAATTTATTTATTTTCGAAATAAGAATTAAAATAATTAAAATCTTAAATAATTCTGCAAGTAAAAATGGTTGCACACCTAATTGAAATAGTGGTTTATCCCATCCAATTAAATTTCCTAGCCAAAGTATACCAAAAATATAAATAAAACTTACCGAGAACAAAAGTTTTAAAAAATTTTTAAAAATATTTTTATTAAAGTTAAAAGTACCTGCAAAATAAGTTGCAAAAATAAATCCTATTAAATATCCCATTGTTGGTCCAGTGAAATAAATTAATCCTACTCCTTTTTCCGGAGTACCAGAGAAAACAGGCAATCCGATAATACCTTCAAATAAATAAAGGGAAATTGTTGCAACACCTAATTTCCAACCTAACGCCACCCCAATGAAAAGAACTACAAAGGTTTGCATTGTCATTGGCACAGGATAAAAAGGAATTTTGATTTTAGCTGAGATAGCCAAAAACACAGTTCCTATAAAAGCAATAAAAAAGTTTCTAATTATTTTGATTTGTTTAATTTCTTTAATTAGTTCCATTTTTATAATTTACTTTTTTTTTTTTAAAAAATCTAGCCTTTTGTTAACTTTAAAAAAACATCTTCCAAGTCACTATCCTCAGTATAAATATCGATTATTTCAATATGATTCGATTTAAGTATGTTAACTATTTCATCAAAATTATAGGAATTCTTCTCGTAAGTTGCAGTCAAAGTGTTATCTGATTCTTTTTCAAATCTAATTCCGTTAATTTTAAAATTTTTCTCTGTTGTTATTTTTTTAACTTTAAAAGTAATCTTTTTTGTCTGAATACGATCTAATAATTTTTGAGTAGTATCCAAAGCTACTAAGTTTCCTTTATTAATTATAGCAATACGATCACACATTTCTTGA
>MDTD01008132.1_pt1 | contig 13471 bp, 10 predicted proteins | sample 811221 | NCBI WGS metagenome assembly MDTD01 (sample SAMN05326646, study PRJNA326480) | marine metagenome | isolation source: seawater | place: Pacific Ocean: South West | collected 2011
CGTTCAAACTCACGCTCCTGAAGCACGCGCAGAATCTTGACCTGTAAAGACGGGTAAAACTCACCAATCTCATCGAGGAACAATGTCCCGCCCTGAGCTTCTTCAATGCGTCCGATGCGCTGATTGATCGCGCCGGTGAACGCACCGACTTCGTGGCCGAAGAGTTCAGACTCCAACAGGTTCTCGGAGAGTTGAGCACAGTTAACGCGAACGAATGGGCCGTTGGCGCGGGCGGATGCATAATGGATGGCGGTGGCAATGAGTTCCTTACCCGTGCCGGTCTCCCCGCGGATGAGCACGGTGGTATCGCTTGCTGCAACACGTTTGATCTTGACGTAGACCTCACGCATCAGTCGCGAGTTACCAACAATATTTTCAGGCCGGAATTTTTCTTCCAGTGCATCACGCAAACGCAGGTTCTCATCCTGCAGCGCCTGAGCCTGTTCCTGTTTGAGGCGTCGCGAACGCACGTCATAGCCGATCATGCTTGCCACGATCGTCAGGCAGCGTTCGGCTTCGTCCAGAAACTTTAAACTCTCCTGAGTGATGTCCACCGCCAACGTCCCCACGGGCGTGGAGCCAACCGTGATCGGCACGCAGATGAAACTCACATCTTCCAATGACTCACCACTGCGATCATGAATGCGATCACAAAAACGCGGCTCGTTGGCAATGCTTGGGACGATGATGGATTGGCCGGTGGTCATCACATAACCGGTGACACCTTCACCTGGTTTGTAGCTGGCAGCGGTATCGCCTGTGGCATGATTGGCGGTGGCAGCGACAAACAGCTCGGTCTTGTCACCATCAAGCAGCATCACCGTGCCACGCTTCATGGTCAGACGTTCTTCCAGAACCTTGAGGATTTCCGTCAAAGTTTGCTGCTGCCCACTGCGTTCGGAAAGAACACGGGCAATGTCATAGAGCGCCTGCATCTCACCTTCACGGCGACGCTTCTGCTCGGCGCACATCATGGGGTCTGCTGCATTCATATGCAACTGGCAATCATCTGAACAGACCGTAGGCAACGGGTTGTCGGTGTTTTTGGCCTCACGCATCGGCATACTCACAGCGTCGAGGGTCGTCCGGGTGACTCCATGATGGTCCAAAAGTGACGTTAATGTCGTTTTTGACGAGGTTTACCTCTGTTATATCAAGCGCTACATCAACGGTTCTCGTGCCATCAAGCAAGTCGGTACTTACGCTTGTGTAATGACCTGCAAAAACGATGCCGTAACCGAACGTTCAGAAGAAAATTCCAATACGCAGGCAAAGTCTTTTGATCGGGTGAATTACGAATGCAACAAAGCATGCTTCGAGAAATCGCAATCAGTCACAAAGTGATAGCAGCAGTAAACCCCTAGCTGCATCACTGCGTGATGCTGATCATGGCAAATGAATATCAATGAAACGAAATCAAATCAACATCAGTTCTGACAGGTCGTGTCACGGAATCGTGTACACGGGCAATCAAACCGGTCAGCGTTTGGAAGTGTGGGTTGTGTCTCAGTCTGCTCGGTCATCACGTCGGCATGCAAACTCAGTGCTGAAGCTTTGAACAGACACCACGTGCGGATCCCCTGCCGAAGATTGAATTCGACAATGGCCTGCTGCGTGACTTCCACCAGAACACTGGCGAACGTGCCGTTCTCGTTAACATCCACCACGCAGAAGTGTCGGTTGCCCTGCTCGATGACCTGCCTCACCACGCCCGGCAAGCGGTTCTGCATCGTGATCGTCTCAGCTGGCGACATCGCCAATGTGATATCACTGGGACGCAACAAACCATTGACACATTGGCCGACTGTTAACGTCTGGTCAATCACACCACGCACCGGATACCTTAGCGAATGTGCCTGCTCCCCACGGAAACGTAACACCGTCAAACCGGCCTGCGTATCCAAATCATCCACCACCAACGGCAGGACGTTGACCGGTTCGCTGAGATTCAGCCGACTGAATGTCCGCTCATCCTGAACCAGGTCCATGAACCGACCTTGAGCAATCGCCTTGCCATCTCGCATCAGTAACAAATGATCCGTCAGACTCAGCAGTTCACTGAGTTGGTGGCTGACAATCATCATCGGGATGCGCGTCAGTTGCGACACCTGTTTAAGCAGTGGCAGAATCTGATCAATGAGCTTCGGATCAAGACCCGCAGTCGGTTCGTCGAGCAACAGCAACTTGGGGAAACAGAGAATCGCCCGAGCGATGGCAACGCGCTTCTGCTCCCCGCCGGAGAGTGTGCCGGCCTTGCGATCCAGCAGGTGATCGATTTTCAAAAACGTTGCAATCTCATCAGGCGAAAATCGGCGTGCGCTGCTGGGCGTGAGTTTGTAGCCGTAGGTGATGTTCTTGCGGACTGTCTTTCGTGGCCAGAGTCGGTTGTCCTGAAACACCACGGACACCTGCCGCTTGTGCGGTGGGACAAAGGTTCGCGATTTGGCATCACAGAGCGTCACGTCATTGAGTTTGATTGAACCGGTGGTCGGTCGGACCATGCCAGCCAGCAGGTCAATGAGCGTACTCTTGCCACTGCCCGACGGGCCGTAGACACCGAGCATGCCCCCCGCCAGATCACATTGGACATCCAGTTCGAAGTTGCTGCGCAGCAGTTGGACATCGACATGCAGACTCATGATCGACTCCTTGCATGTTCAGTGCGCAGCGCACTGTCACGATACCGACGGCTCAGCAACTCAGAGATAAACACGGCGGTGAGTGAAAGAATGATCGAAGCAATCACCAGGCGATGCACCGACGATTCAGCGTCGGGTAACTGCATCGCGCGGAAAATGGCAAGCGGTAGTGTGCGGGTCTGACCTTCGATGTTGCCTGCAAAGGTGATCGTCGCCCCGAACTCACCGACACTACGGGCAAAGGCAAGGATCATGCCGGTGATCAACCCCGGGAGTGCAGCAGGAAGTGTGATGGTCAACCAAACACGAATCGGTGAGGCACCACAGACCGATGCGGCCTGTTCCTGTCCTTTGTCCACTGCTTCAATCGCCAACCGCACCGCACGGACCATCAGTGGCAAAGCCATCACGGATGATGCCAAGACCGCAGCAATCCACGTGAACGCGATGGGAATCCCAAGTGTGTTTTCGAAAAAGGAACCGATATGACTTTGACGTCCTGTGAGCATCAGTAAACCGTAGCCCACCACAACAGGGGGCAAAACCAACGGCAAATGGATTGCTGCTTCAAGCCATGTCCGACCGAAAAATCGCTTGCGTGCTAGCAACCAACCCAAAAACACGCCGGGCACCAACAGTAACCCCACACAACACGCTGCAACGCGAAGCGTCAGCAACACGGCAGCAGTATCCTGAGTTGTCCATTGACTGAACATGGCGATTGTTCTTTTCTGTCTTCGCAAGCTGGATCGTGTCGGTCCGGTTGCCTTGTTTACTTGATCACTTCAAATCCCGCACGCTCAAAAACACTGCGTGCTTCATCCGACTGTAAATACACGGCAAAGGCGGCGGCTTCGTTGGATGTCGCCTTCATCAAAGCCAGTGGGTAACGCACCGGCTGATGCGAAGTTTCAGGCAACGCGTAAATCACGTTGACCTTCTTGCTCGCTGCAGCATCCGTTGCATACACCAGTCCCAGCGATGCCTGGCCGGTCTCCACCAGCAGTAACGCACCACGGACATCCTTGGCAGGGACGACCTGAGAGACAATCTTATCCCAGAATCCCAGATTCGTTAAGGATGTTTTGCCATACATCCCAGCAGGCACGTGGTCCGGGTCGCCCATGGCCAACTTGTCTGTGAGATCATTCAGTGGTTCAAGGCTCTGCCATGTCTTTGGCGATGATGAAGTCGGGGCAATGAGGACGATGCGGTTGGCCAGTAAATCCACGCGCATCTTAGGCGCGATGAGATCGCGATCCTGCAGGTAGTCCATCCACTTGGTGTTGGCCGAGAGATACAGATCGGCCTTGGCACCCTGCTCGATTTGTCGAGCCAACGTGCTGGATGAGGCAAAGCTGGTCATCACCTTCACGCCGGTTTGCTGCTCGTATATCAGCGCCAACTGTTCAATGACATTGGTGGTGCTTGCGGCAGCAAAAATCGTGAGCCGACGTGGCGACTGCTGTGACGAGGAGGCACTGGACTGATCGCAACCCGGTAATGTCAATAACAGGGCAAGTAAACCAATGAGAAAAACGAACAGCGTTTCATGATCCTATCAATTCTACGACATGTCCCGCGTTGGGCACGAATCGATCATACAAGTCACAAACTTCAAAACGCGTTAACCCCCGATTTAATTCCGACGCGGCTTCTCGAACCCGTGAAAGCAACTCGGTCAGTTGCGTCTCATTCAATGCCTCACGCTTGGAGCATGTGAGTACGTGTTTGAGCGCCGCCGTCCCCGAATGCTTGCCGATGACATACTGGCGACTGAGACCGAGCATGCCCGGCTCAAAGGGTTCGTAAGCGGTGGTGTCACGGAGCATCGCATGCACGTGAATCCCTGACTCATGACTGAAAACACTGTCGCCCACCACGGGTTGATTCACGGGAATATTCCGACCGCTGGCCTGCGAAACCAGCTTGCAGATGCCCGGCAGTTGATCCAGATGATGCGGTGAACTTTGCGTATCACGACGCAGTTGCAGGCTCATGATCAACTGCTCAAGCGCAACGTTGCCCGCACGCTCACCCAGACCCAGCACGGTGGTATCAACGCTGGTCACACCTGCTTCAAGTGCCATAACACTGTTTGCCAGCGCCATGCCAAGATCGTTATGCATGTGCACACCTACGGTCATGTCCCGTGCAGCATCGACACAGTCGTAGCATGTTTCGTAAGCAGCCATGGGATGCCAGACACCGACGGTGTCTGCGATGCGCACGCGATGTGCGCCAACCGCTCGGACTTCTGCAACGAAGTGACGAAGCTCACGAATGTCAGCACGGGAAGCGTCCTGAGCGCCAACGGAGACATATTCAAAATGGGACAACGCCCAGGGAACCAGTTCATGCAGTTGGTCATAGACCCAGGTCATGTCTTTACCAATCGCGCCCAGATGAATCTGTGAGACGGGTAAGGACAAATGCACGGACTTCACACCGGTGGACAAGGCCCATTGCAGATCCTGTTTGCGGGCGCGACACCAGGCAGTCAGACGCACGGGTAGATTCAGGTCCACGATCTGGGAAATGGTCTGACGCTCGGTCTGCCCCATCGCAGGTGTGCCGACTTCGATTTCATCGACACCGACTGCAGCCAACGCAGTGGCGATGGCAATCTTCTGATCCGGCATGAAAGCAACCCCCGGAGCCTGCTCCCCATCGCGTAACGTCGTATCCACGATCCAGCAGTTGAGGTTGTCCTGACACATGCGTTTGATCCGTAAAAAAACAGGGATTGGGGATTAGTGAATAGGGCTGTCAATCACAGGTAACTTTATCTTGCTGCCTTTCCCTAATCCCAAATCCCTAATCACAAATCCCTTGAAACAAAAAAACCACAGAGAACACAGAGATCACAATGCAGGCACATGAAGATCGAGTTGGTTATCCAGCCCTGTGTTCCCTGTGGTTCAAAAAAGCTTGTTACTCAGCCAGCAACGCTTCGCAGGCAGAGTCTTCTTCCAGCGCGTCGAGAATTTCATCGATCTTCTCTTCGTCAACTTGCGGGTACCACCAGCCGTTGGGATAAACCACCATCAGCGGTCCCTTATCGCAACGCTTAAAGCAACTGGTCGTTGAGACCATCGCATCAAGCTCGCGGTCGATGATTTCGTTTTCAAGATACTGCGGCAGATCGGCAGCACCTTTCTTGTTGCAGACACCCTTAGGTTCGCCCTGAGTGCGGTAACTGTTGCAGATCATGATGTGATATTTGCAGGTTTCCATAACGTGTATCCTTGTGTTGTGTGGTTGAAAAAGTCTTTGTATCCAACAAGCTTTTCATGCTTCTTCGAAGCATCAGCTTTGCGTCGCAACGCAGCTATTGTGTTTGTGTTTATCCGCAGCCTGTACCTGTCCCAGTGCAGCCGCCGCATCCGACGCCGTCGTCGTCACAGCCGGAACCGTTCTTGGTGACGCGGGAAGGCATGCGGGGTTTCTGCCCCTTGTAGACCGCATCAAGTGCTTCTTCGATGAGTCCTTCAGCAACCAGCACGCGGATGCCATGCTTGGCTAAAGCGACCTTGGGATTCTGGCCGGCGGAGGAACAGATAATCGCCTGGCAGTCGGTCAAACGCTTGGCTAACTCATCCCAACGATTTTCACCTCCACCGGGAACCGGCGTCGGGCGCGTCTCGATGGATTTGTATCCGCCGTGACCATCGGGGCCAAAGACCCAGAGCTGCTCAGACTCACCAAGATGCTGATTGACCAGTACACCCTCATACGAAGTCACCGCGATGTACGGCCGATTCTCCGCGTCGTCTGCAATCGGAGCATTGGCCGACTCCATCAACGCCTGGTTGATCAACTCACTGTTGTCTTCACCGAGCATCCCTACGGCGTCGGCACGACATCTTGAGCAATGCTTCATCTGTGGTAAGTACTGGCCGGACTGGGCACGCACGGCTTCCATCAATTCGGCAGACGGTTCATCAAGCTCAGCAAACGGGGTTTTCTCAACGGGAATCAATGCCATGCAGTTGTGGACATCGGCGCCCAAAGCTTGCACGGTCTTGGAGATTTCTTCGATGTGATGATCATTGATACCGGGCATCACGATGCTGTTGACCTTAACGGTGACGCCATGTTCATGAAGCTGACGGATCGCATCAAGCTGACGCGAGAGCAGAATCTGGGCAGCAGCAAGACCACGGTAAACCATCTTGTCCGGGCGGGCGAAGCGATAAATCTTTTCGCCAATCGTCGGGTCAACCGCGTTACACGTGATGGTGACGTGACTGGTTTCCAGTTCCGCGAGTTCTTCAATGTACGGGCCAATACCCAGACCGTTGGAGGAAACACAAAGAATCATCTCAGGAAAATCCTTACGGATCAGACGCAGGGTTTCCATGGTTTCCTTGCCGTTGGCAAACGGATCACCGGGACCGGCAATACCGACGACACTGATGGGTGTATCCACGATATCGACAATTTTTTTGAGATAGCTCAACGCTTGCTGCGGAGCAAGGATGGTGCTGGTGACACCGGGTCGTGACTCGTTCATGCAGTCGAATTTCCGGTTGCAGAAATTGCATCCGAGATTGCACTTGGGGGCGACGGGAAGATGCACGCGACCATACTTGTGCTTGGCGTCGGCATCAAAACAGGGGTGCTTGGAGCAGTCGATAGCCATTTTGCTCACCTTCTTTCAAATATAGGTGTAGCCAACTTCACTGGTGCGCTGCTTCACATCCAGGAGTGTGTTGACGATCAGGTCGTAGAGATACTGTGTGCCCTGGTATCCCAGGTGAACGATGCGGGATGCGCCCATGCGGTCGTGGATAGGCAGACCCACACGCACGAGTGGCACATCGAGTTTTTGTGAAAGTTTAAAGCCCTTGGAATTGCCGATGATCAGATCAGCATGCATATCCATTGCTGCGTCGGTGATCTCTTCGAAGTCCACGCCGTCCATGACAGTGGCGACTGAAGGATCAGGCATGACACGTTCGATGTTTTCGAGCAACTTGCCGCTCTTGCCACCAGAAGCAATCAACACAGTTACGATGCCGATTTCGCAGAGGAAGCTTGCCAACGCGATGACGAAGTCTTCTTCACCGTAGAGAATTGCACGCTTCCCGAAGCAGTATTTGTGTCCATCGACATAACTGTCCACGAGGCGTCCGCGGTCCATCTGGTGACGACGAGGTGTTGCCTTGCCGGAGAGTTTTTCAAGGGCGTCGAAGAAGCGATCTGTCGCTGCGATACCGATGGGCATGTCCATGCGGTGATTCTCGACATCACAAGCGGATGCAAGATATTCGCCAGCGGTTTGGGACTTGTGATGCGTGGTGGCAAACTCAATGCTACCGGCTGCACTACCCATGGACTTAAGTTCATCGACGGTGGTGCCGCCTTCGGGGATGCGTTGATAGTCATCCCAACTCACACCGTCCATGCGTTCTGAATAATCAGGCAGCATCACGTAATCAAGTTCGAAGTCCGAAAGGATGTCCTTGAGATGACGGATGTCAGCAGGTGAAACCACACCGGGGATCATGTTGACGAGAGTGGCTTGCGTTTGGCCCTTTTCTGCCAGTGTCTTGGCAAGTGCGAATACTGCTTCCATGTAACCGTCAAAGTGTGAACCCGAATAGCTGGGCGTGGATGCATGCACCAAATGCGGCAGCGGGGTCGGGTCAGCATACTTGCTGGTGAACTGATGCAGAAACATCGGCATGTCATCGCCAATGGTTTCCGACAAGCAGGTTGTGGCGATACCAATCACGGCCGGTTCATAACTGCGGATGACGTTGGCAAGACCTTGTTCGAGATTGGTCTGACCGCCGAAGATCGCAGCATGTTCACCGAAATTTGAGGACGCGATGTCCATGGGTTCACGGAAGTGTGATATGAGGTAGCGCCGGATGTACGTGGCACATCCCTGGGAGCCATGAAGGAACGGCACGCAACCTTCAACGCCGGAGAACGCCAGACAGGCTCCCAAGGGCGTGCACATTTTGCAGGCATTGCGCGTTGCGGTGAAGTGGTCGGATTTTGCAGGTTCGGGAACAATCACTTTGCCACCTCCGTCGCACCAATGGTTAACGTTGCAAACTTCGTTTCGCCCCCGCCCCCGGAAGTTTCACCGGGTCGAACCACGTTGGTTGGGATATAGGTCGCCTTGGGCTTGAAAATGTCCTGCTTTTCAGTCGTTTCCTTATGCTTTTGGCGGAAGGGCGAGAACTTCCAGACCGGGGAGCACAGCGAGCCATGCACTTCACGGGCGAAGTTGAGCATGCCTTCAAAACCCGCCAGGCAATCCTTACGTTCATGGTTGTGATCACAGAAAGCCACACCGAGCTTGTACGCGATGGGTCTTTCCTTCACCCCGCCGATGAGCAGGTCTGTGTCGGTCTCCTGGATGAACTTGGCCAGTTCCAACGGGTTGGTGTCATCAAGAATGACCGTGCCATCGTCGCAGAGTTCAGCCAGTTGTTTGTAGTCGGTTGGGTTACCGGTTTGTGAACCGGCGATGGTGGTCTTCACGCCGAGTGTTCTGAGACTGCGCACGAGACTGAAGGCTTTGAACGCACCGCCGGTGTAGATGGCAGCTTTCTTGCCTTGAAGATCCTGGCGAATCTTGCGAAGTTCGGGCATGATGCGCATCACTTCATCGCGGACCATATCCTGCGCTCGCTTGAGCAGGTCTTTATCACCAAAGTGATCCGCGACTTCGTAAAGGGCGCGACTCATGTCTTCGATGCCGAAGTAGGAGACATGCATGAACGGCGTGCCGTATTTCTCCTTCATCATGCGAGCCAGGCCCTTCATGGAGCCGGAGCATTGCACGACGTTGAGCGACGCACCGTGTGCTTTACGGATATCATCGACGCGGCCGTCGCCTGTGATGGTTGAGACGACCTCAAGACCCATTCTTTCGTAGTAGTCTTTGATGACCCATGTTTCACCGCCAATGTTAAAATCACCGAGAATGTTGATACTCAGCGGCCCGATAGTCGAGGTGTCACCCGTTCCCACGAGCGTATCCAAAGCATGGCAAGCCGCAGAGTATCCATCCTTTTTTGAACCGGCAAAACCTTCGGACTGCACGGGGATCACGTCAATGCCAGTCTTGGCAGAGACGCGCCGACATACCGCATCCATGTCATCACCGATCAAGCCGACAATGCAGGTCGCGTAGACGAATGCAGCCTTGGGGTTGTAATGTGCGATGAGTTCGAGCAGTGCTTTTTCAAGCTTCTTTTCACCGCCGTAGATCACGTCCTTTTCCTGGAGATCGGTGGAGAACGACATACGGTGAAGCTGCGGTCCGGAGGAAACGGCACCGCGAATGTCCCAGGTGTAGGATGCACAGCCGATGGGACCGTGGATTAAATGCAGCGCATCACAGATCGGGTAAAGCACCACTCGAGACCCGCAGAAAACACAAGCGCGCTGAGAAACGCTGCCGGCAACCGACTGTTTTTCGCAGGCGATGTTGAACGGCTCGCTTCCCTTGGTTTGCACTTGTGCCTTGCGGGCTTCAAGTAGTCTGATGTTGTTTTCGATGGCGGTTGTCATGATGTTGTGCCCATTCATGTTGTTGAACCGTACCGTACTGACAAGGTTTCAAACCATCGGGTTTGCCCCCGGATTTTTGCGATTCGGTTGACGAATTAATGGTGTCCCTGGCAACCGCATTTACCGTCTTTGCAATCCGATGCGGTCTTGTCGTTGCAGATGCCCACCAGGACGTTTGAGGCTTTGATGACAGCCACGGCATTACCGTCGACGGCCAGTGCCAGGTCAGAGACCGCATCGTTGGTGATGGTGGCAGTGATGGTAGGTGTGCCGGTGAGTTGAATTTTCACGACACTGTTGACAGCACCTTTTTCGATTGCCGTGACTTTACCTGCCAGTTTGTTGCGTGCGCTGATTTTCATTGTGGTCTTTCTGGTGTGCCCTTGATTGATTTAAAACTTCTCAAAAAAACCCGAGCGTGGCGGGTAAGGGGCACGCTTACCCGCCACCGCCCGGCGTTGTCACGTCCATCGTATGGGTGTGTACTGGACGCAGATGAGTGGTTTGAACCCGCGTGATCCCATGCTTCGTCTTCAACTCAGCATTGGGCTTTGGGGATTACATCGTCAGTTCGAACGTTTCTTCCGGTGAATCGCGGTCCTGGCGGTCCATGAGCACGTTGAGAATCTGTTCGAGAACGCGGATGGCACCCTTGTAACCAACGGTCGAGAAATACTGATGTCCGACGCGGTCGAGGATGGGGAAGCCATGACGAACGTAGGGGATGTCGTCGTCGCGAGCGATGTACTTGCCGTAGGTGTTACCCATGAGCAGGTCGACCGGCTCGTTCTTGATCCACTGGTGCATCAAATACATGTCAGCACAGGGACCTTGACGGACGAAGGATTCGTGAACCTTGTCGCCCAGGACATCGCCCATGCGTTTGAGGAACTTCTTGCCAGGCGTACCGGTGACGACATACTTGGGCAGCATGTCGACGGACATGAGTAGTTCGGAGAGGCCGACGAGTTGATCGGGATCGCCCCAGAGTGCTACGGTCTTGCCGTAGAAGTACTGGTGCATGTCGGTCATCAGGTCGAGCAGTCGGCCGCGTTCGTACTTGATTTCTTCGGGAACGAAACCGCCGTTAAGGCTACGCATCGCCATGATCATCTTGTCGGTGGCAGCCAGACCGATGGGCAGTCCCATGGTGGTCTGAGGCACTTTGCACTTGGCATACAGTGCTTTGGCTGCAGGACCAGAGCAAACCGGACCCAATGCGAGCGTCTGCTGCGCATCACCTGCTGCAACGAGTTCGTCGATGGTCACACCGCCGGCCGGATACATCTCATGCACACCGGTCTGCGGGGCATCAAGCACGCCGGAGGTGTCGGGGAACATGATCGGGTCCAGGCCCATGAGCTTGGCAAGACGCTTGATTTCCGCCATGTCTGCCGGCTCAACGTAGCCGGGGATGATGTTGACGCGACGGGCGACTTTGTCTTCACGGGTGCTCTTGGCAAAGTAATCGACCATGGCCTTGGTCATGTTGGCAAAGCCGGTCGGATGTGCACCAACATAAGAAGGCGTGTTGGCGTGGATAACAAACTTGCCTTCAGGAACAATGCCTTTGTCAATGGCGTTTTCCGTGATCTGCGGGATGTCGTCACCGATGGTTTCCGACAAGCAGGTGGTGTGCACAGCGATGACATCAGGCTTGTAAAGCGTGAACATATTTTCGATGGCGGTAAGCAGGTTGGCCTGACCACCGAACACCGATGAACCTTCGGTGAAGGAGCTGGTGCCTGCCATGGCCGGTTCTTTGTAGTGACGGCTCAATGTCGAACGGTGATACGAGCAGCAACCTTGTGAACCGTGAGAGTGAGGCAGACATTTATTGATACCCAGGGCAGCATACATCGCCCCCACAGGCTGACAGGTCTTGGCAGGATTCACGGTCAGTGACTGACGCTCGTGGACTTCCCCGCCTTTTGTGTGTCTGAGTAATGACATAGTTTTTAACCTTTAATGACAGTGTTTTGGGATACAGAAGGGATTAGTGATTAGGGATTGGGGATTAGGGAAAGGCATTGAACATTTCCCACTCACCGGCTCTCCTGTCTTACTCGTCCCACGGGGCCTTGATCATCTTCCAGACCTTGGCGTTGACCAGCCGATCGATGTCCTTGTAGAACTCGATCGCACCACGGAAGCCGGCATAAGGTCCGCCGTAGTCGTAGCTGTGAAGCTGCTTACACGGCACGCCCATCTTCTGGACAACGTATTTTTCCTTGATGCCTGCACAGAACAGGTCCGGCTTGACGCGCTTGATCAATTCTTCAGATTCGTAGTGGTTGATATCGTCGATGACCAAAGCCTTTTCAGCCATCTGCGTCATCATGCCGTCGTACTCAGCAAAGGTGTAACCCTTTTCTTCCTTGGCCCACTTGTCGCGGACCTTGTCGCTGTCGTACATGTCCGGATCAGCATCAACATGTAGTTCTTCAATGTTGCGGCTGTCGGCATCAATCTTGATGTCGGGAATGACGGCACGGCCTTCGTAGTCATCGCGGTGAGCGAATTCGTAGCCGGCAGCAACGGTCTTCATGCCCAGTTCACCAAACAGATCCTGGTAGTGGTGAGCACGCGAGCCACCGACGAAGAGCATGACACGCTTGCCTTCAAGGCTGGGCTTGTACTTCTTCTGAGCTTCGAAGACAGCCGGGTATTCTTCACTGATGACCTTTTCGATCTGTTCCATCAGTTTTTCATCCGCGAAGTATTCGCCGATTTTACGCAAACTCTTGGCGGTAGACTTGGCACCGATGAAGTTGACCTTGATCCACGGCGTGCCGTATTTCTTTTCGATCATATCAGCGACATAGTTGATCGAACGGTGACACATGACGGCATTGAGGTTGGCCATGTGAGCATTGGCGAATTGGTCATAGGTGCTGTTACCCGAGAAGGTCGACACCAGTTCAATGCCGCAGCGTTCGAGCAGGTCTTCGAGGACGAAGGCGTCGCCACCGATGTTGTATTCACCCAGCAGGTTGATCGAAAACTTGCTGCGAGGCGTGTTGTCGGTACCAACCACGTGCTTGAACACCTGGTTGTTGGCGATGTGGTGACCCGCAGACTGGGACACACCCTTGTAGCCTTCACATGAGAAACCGAAGATGTTGATCCCCAGTTTTTCTTTCATGTCCTTGGCAACCTGGTGCACATCGTCACCGATCAAACCCACGGGGCAGGTCGAAAAGACGGCGATGGCCTTGGGTTGGAAGATGTCATAGGCTTCCTGGATGGCTGCTGCGAGTTTCTTTTCACCGCCGAAGATGATGTTTTCATCCTGC
>MDTD01197714.1_pt1 | contig 13470 bp, 19 predicted proteins | sample 811221 | NCBI WGS metagenome assembly MDTD01 (sample SAMN05326646, study PRJNA326480) | marine metagenome | isolation source: seawater | place: Pacific Ocean: South West | collected 2011
TATTAATAAATCCCCATACGCTGGTACCAGTTATAATTTTAATATATTTTCTACCGAATTCAACGTTTAATTCATCTGCAAATTTATCAACAGTTTCTTCAATGTTATTATTATATGCAGACCTTGAAGCAAACCTTTCGTATTTACCAACGATATTATCTAGTAAAAGGTTGATTGCATCATCTATTTTAGATTGTCTTTTAAATGTATTCATAGTTACGCCGCCTCCAAAATTGTTAAAGGAACGTCCCATTGACCCATTTCTTTGGTCATAACATTGGCTCTTTTAATTTTTATTTTAGTAATTGAACCAGTTAACCAACCATCTTGTTTAGAAAAGAATCTAACTTTACTACCTACAGTAAATTTAGCTTTAGCTTTAGCAGATTCGGAAGCTTGAACGATAGCTCTTTGAGCTTTGACCAATCTAATTAACTCATTCATATCAGCAGTATTACTGATTTTTGAGATTTGATTTTTTATTGTTTTATTTAGCATTTTAACTCCTTAATTAATTTTAAATACATGAGTATTATACCATAAATTAGGGGAGTTGTAAACCTCTTTTTGCAAAAGTTCACGTAAAGTTCACGAAAGAAACCAGCTGAAATCAGCTGGCTTCTATCATAATATATTCCTGTTAGGATTCGCTTTTTACTAGAGTATATATTCCCCAGAGCAAACCTGCCCAGGCGAGTAGTTTAGCTATACCGCCAAATAAAATTACTGAACCACAGATTAAGACTAATCCAACACCATCTAAAGATGTTCTTTCGCCTACTCTATCCATTATCCATTCTTTCATATCTTCTCCTATATTTTAAAATCCGTAAAGGTATCTTTTGTTTCTCGATCCCCCCACGTATTTATTGGTTTATCCGGACTCATATCAGACACAATATCGGTCTGAGCTGATTCCTCTACATCGTATAATTTCATACGGGAACGATCAATACCAATTACAAAACGTTTGTATTTAGTAGGATCGTTATAACGATTTTTCAACTGCTTTACCAGTATTTGACCTAAATCATCTAATTCCTCTGTACTTATCAGAGCAAACATAAGATCTGCCGTAGCTGGTAAACCAAATGATTCCGAAGTGTCCTCCAATCCAATATCGGTATTACCGAAACCAGACCTAGTTGTTTGCGTTGCGCTAACAATAGGGACATTAAATTCGACCGCCAAACCACGAAGTTCTTCCGCTATAGCTTTGACGTACGAATAAGTATTTATACTTCCGCCAAGCCCACGCATACGGGAAGAAGCACATATATTTAAATAATCGATATAAATTATATCTGGTTTAAAATTCTTTTTTAGTTTTAATTCATTTAATAAAGCCCTAAAATGCCCAGTGTGTGCAGCGCCTGTTGGATATTCTTTTATAATTAATTTACCAATAGACGATTGTGCTATCTTTTCTATCTTTGTACTAAATACATTCTTTGGTAAACTTTCTAATTGTTGTATTGGTAAGTCCATTAGATTAGCATCTATTCTTTCTGCAATACGTTCTTCAGCCATTTCTAATGTAATGTATAAAACGTTTTTTTGTATTTGTAAATTAGCTGCTGCAGCATGACACATGAATAAAGATTTACCGACGCCCGTACCCGCGAGAGCGATGTTTAAAGTTTTGTTTGGTAAACCACCTTTTGTTATTTTATTAAAGTAATCTAAATCCCATGGTATTCTAAATTCTTCGCTGTTATAAAATTCAAATCTATCTTCTGAATTATCAACATAATCGTGACCAATATTTTGGTCGAAAGAAGTACCTAATGCATTAGATAATATTTCTGGTATTGCACCTTCTGTTTTTTCTTTATCTTTACCATCTATAATATTAATAGATTCCATAATTGCTAGATAGACAGATCTTTCTTTGCACCATTTTTCTGTTTCATTAATTAGGTATTCTGTATCTAAATCAGACTTTGTTTTTAATTCTTGGATTAGTTGTCCAGCAGAATTAATTATTTCTTCGTGTGCATTTAGTTTTTGTAATTCTAATTCTAATACTTTACCTGTTGGTAACTTATTATGTTTGTGTACAAAAGATACAATAAGATCGAAGACCGTTTTATGTGGTCCTTCGAAATATTCTTTCTTAAGATATGGTATTACCCTTCTGCAATATTCTTCATTATGAAGAAGATGGTTCAGGCTGTGTGTCTGTATTTGATTCGTTATTTCCAATTCCTATGCTCGCTACGTTGTTCTTTTCATTATATTCTAAAGTATCATTAATTATATGTTGTAATATTGCACCTAAATAATTTTTAAAATACTCATCTTTATCTAGATCAGATGCATCATGTTCACCCGGATCTTGCAGTGTATAATTAAATGATAATCTTGCTTGGTCAAATTCTGGTTCTTCTCTAATACCAACTTGACCATATATGACTATAACATTATTATATTTACCGCCATTTAATTTTACTCCATAGAATTCACTCTTGTTAGATTCAACTATAGAATAATCATCAATGGATATATTATACATCATTTTCTTCCATTTGTAAATCTAAATTTACATCTAATAATGGTTTATGTCCAATTTGGTAATGTCCTTGAATAAATTCTTTAAAATCTGTTTCTTCTAATATAGGTTTCCAGAAGTCTGCTGTTAAGGTATCTTTTTGTCTAACTTTTGGTTCGACTATTTCTCCAGTTTCTTTATCGACTCTAGCATACCAGCCAACATTTGGTTTAACAACATATCCGCCAGCAAGACCAACATCAAGTAATCCAGAATAAGGTTCTATTCCACCTTCCCAAGAAACACTGATTGGTACTTTAGATTTTTCTTTTACGAATCTAGATTTTTCTACATTAATAACAAAGTTATAACCTGATACTTCAGTACCTGCTTTTACCTGTTGTCTTCCTATAATCCAAATGTTATCTGCTGAATAGTAAATACCTGTTCCACCAGATACGATTGCTTTTGGAAATAATCCCATTTCTTGATAAGTATGATTAACTGCTAAGAGTGGAATGTTTTTCATAGTTAAATATGGCGTGACCATTCTAAATAAACCTTTTAGTGCTTTTGCTCTTGACATATCAGCAACAGATTTTTCGTTTAAAGCATCTTCTAATTCTTTTTTCGATGCTAAATTACCAATTGAATCTATAACAATAACAACTTTATCGCCACGTTCTATTTCATCTAACTGATTAACTAAATCAAATTTAAGTTGTTCTACATCTGTAATAGGTGTGTGTAATACTCTGCTAGTATCTATTCCAAATGATTCGAAATAGTTTTGTGGTGAACCAAATTCTGAATCGTAGAATAGCATAACTGCATCTTTATGTTCTTCCATATAAGCTGCACCCATTAGTAAAGCAAAAGATGTTTTAAAATGTTTACTTGGTCCAGCTAATACAGTAAGACCAGATGTTAATCCGCCTTCTACATCGCCAGATAAAGCAACATTCACCATTGGGACAGATGTACTAACTATATCTTTTTCTCCAAAAAATATAGAATCTTCTAAAACATCTGTACCTTTTATTTTAGAATTCTTTTTTAGTTTATCCATTACTCCCATATTATCTTCTCCATTGTTCTGGTTTTAATTTCATTGAATTTTCTTTTTTGCGCCATCTAGCTATTGCTTCTTTCTTTTTGCGCTGTCTTTTAGCAGAAGGTTTTTCATAATATTCTCTTTTACGAACTTCTTGTACTATACCAGCTCTATCACAAGCTTTTCTAAACTTACGTAATGCAACATCAAATGGCATTGGCTTTGGTGGTCCTTTAAACTTTCTTCTAGCTTTAGGATGTGGTTTCCTTGGTCTTAAATCTATACTAGGCAACGAACTCCTCCCCAGGGTTCCATGAACAACCTGTTAATCCGCCAGACTTTAATGCTTGAACTGTTCTTAATATTTCATCTGCATTTCTACCAGTATCTAATTCATTGCATGATACACTTTGAATTATACCCTCTGGGTTTAAAATAAATGTTGCTCGAAAAGCAACTCCTTCTGTTTCGTTATAAACGCCGCATTCTGCTGCTAATTCACAACCACAATCACCAGCTAATGGGTGATTAATATCTGCAATCAAATCGTTTGATTGTTTCCAATTTAATTTACAAAATTCGTTATCACCAGAAATACCTAGAACAGCTGCTTCTTCGAGTAGCTTATCCATTGCTGCTATTTCTGTTGGACAAATAAATGTAAAGTCTTTAGGGTAAAAATAAACGACCGACCATTTTCCATCTAGATCTTGGTTGGTTACGTCTATAAAATTATTATTTCCATCTACGGCTTTTAACTCGAAGGACGGAAACTCTTGACATATTCCTAACATATTTTCTCCATAGTGGGGTATATTATACCATAGTTTTACTAATTTGTAAACCCCTTAATTAAGTCATATTGTATTCCTGCTTGTTCAAACATATTAAAAGTTGTTGAGCAGGATTTTTCCCATCTTTTTTGGGTAAATTCATTTTCAAATGCTGGTGAAACTACACGTTCTACTCCACATTGAATAATTCCTTTTGCACATTCATGGCACGCTGGTAATGGATATATGTACAATGTACTTCCATATAGTGATACGCCATTCATTGCTGCATTGTATATGCAGTTCATTTCTGCATGAACTATATACTGATATTTAGTTTCTCTATTTTCATATTGTTCTGGGTCATCCAGAATATATCTAGGGAAACCATTATATCCTTGTGCTAGTACAGAACCATTTAGAACTGCAACTGCACCTACTTTCGTACTCGGGTCTTTTGACCAAGTAGAAACCTCTTTGGCTAATCTTAAATACCTGTTGTCCCATTTATCCATATTTCTTCATTTGCTCTTCTTTGTGCTATCGGGTCTTTTCTAATAGCATCTGTTTTTAAAGGATGTTTATCTCTGTTTAATATTTTTTTAGGTACTAATCTACCAAACACTTCTTTTAATACTTTCTTTTCTCCATTACGTTGTTCGTATGGGGTTCTTAATCCATGGACAATAACTGCTGGAGCTAAAAATGGTGCACGTAATTCTACGGTTGATCTCATCATTGTTCTATCTAATTTTGGTAAATGATAAAACGGTAATTCACAAAAGACATCTGAATGTTGGCTATCATATTCTTTAGCTCTACGATAACCACCAAATAATTCATCTGCGCCATCACCAGTTAAAACATTATGATAACCTAATTCTTTTAATTTTTCTGCCATAGCTATTTGCGGTTTAACTGATCCAAGATCGACTGGTGATTGATGTACTTTGATTGCATATTCATCTGTTACGTCTTCGAGACTTACGTCTAACGCATTTTTATCTACAAGCTTAGCATAACTACGTTCTTTATTTTCTACGTGTATAGACGTAACGTCTAGTCCTTGTTCTTTAATTAATCCATGTATAATAGTCGAATCTAATCCACCAGATAACAATAAAGAAACGTCTCTAAATCCACCGCATCTTAATTTAACAGCTAAACTTAAATCATCATATAAGTTTGTAGTTGGAACTAAGTTCCAATCCCAATATGGATATTCTCTACCCTTATATAAAAAGTGTCCAGGTTTTAATTGTTTAATTTCATTGTATGGAGTTTCACCATTTGGATCGTAACCCCATTTTGCAACGTTAGAAAGAAATAAAGGATTGTCAGTAACTGGTCCAAATTCTTTTAATACATCCATTTCACTTGCTGCTGCAAATTCATCTAATCTATAATAAACAGGTTTTATACCTAAGAAGTCTGTGTATATAATAGGTTCATCGTTAAAGAATGTAATAAAACTCCAGAACCCATCGAACTTGTGAAAGAACTCGTGCGATTTTTCTTCTCTATATCTTTTATGAATCATAAAAGCATCTGATTCATAATCACCAAAGTCTTTATAATTAAATATTTCACCAACAAACATTGAAGGCGGTTCTTTATTAAATTGAATAGGTTGAGTAGCTATTAAAGGATCTGGATCAATCATTGGTAAAGCTACATGACATAAGTTATAATCTTTATATCTAATAAAACCTTTATAACCAGGAAGACCACGATAATTCATTTTATCGATAGCTTCTAATATATTAACTGTATTTGTATCTTTTGCTATTAAGAATCCGCACATATTTGTTCTAACCCATATTTATCTACTACAAAACAATGTAAAGAACTAGCACTAAAATGCATAGTACCAGGTACTGCATCTAGACCAGTTTTTTCTATTAACCATAAGCATAATGCATTTGCAAAGTATAAGTCATTATGTAAATGACGCATAACGTCGCATGAGCGCATGTGATACGCGCAATGTAACTTACCATGTCTTAACATAAAATGCCAACCAAAAGTACAAGGTACGCGTTCGCCCGCGAGAGCGGCCGTACCATCTTCTGGAAACCAAATTGGAATATAACATTGTCTTGTTGTTGGTTCTTTTTTTAATAAATCGACTGCGGTGTTTAAATCTGCTATATTAAATCTAACACCCATTTGTTCTGTATCTTGCCACATACGTTCTGGATACGAATGTGAAAAAGCTTTATCCATTAAATATTTATCTGTATCTTTTAGCCATAGTTTATGAGATGGTGGAGGATTGCAAGGTATACCACCAACACGTTCTTTAAAATGTAAATCAGCCCACGGTTGTGAAGCTTTTAATTCTGTACTTGCTTCTTCTGCATTATCGTACATTTGTGCTTGCATATCTGCATGCAAGATTTCTAAGAATGCTGGATGTTCTGTAGCACCCTGCCATCTTTCTGTTTCTATTTCATATCCGTATTCAAGTAAAGCTTTACGTAAAATATGAAGACCTGTTTTAAGATCTTTCAATATCATCATCTTTAATCCTATTGAATATATCTCGAGATGGATCTTGGCCATCTATATCGTGGTCGAGATAAGCAGCAAAAAAAGCTGCATAGTTAATTAGATCGACTGCCGAATCGTGTAGTGATTCGTAGTTTTCTATATATTCTTTATCGTCTTTCATAGCATCTAAAACAGAATGCATACGATTAACTTTACCAGTCATAATATCTAAAATAGTTTGTGCACCATTTGGATAATAGTCTGCTTGTCGAATCCTAGATTTAGGATTTTGGTAGTCATTGCCTTTCTTAATAATAAGTTCGGCTGCGTTTTTAAGTATATCTAAAGGTTTCATAATGTATATTATACCATAGTTTCATTAGTTTGTAAACCCTTTTTGTAAAACAATACCAGTTTGATAATATGGTATGATTTCTACATCAGGGTTCTGTTTGTGATAAGTGTTCATAAAGAACGTGTAAGGTAAATGTCTATGAATAAACGATCCATAGTATTCCACTGGGTTGGTTGCCATAACAATATCTGTAATATATTTATGTAACAAATATGGCTTTTTGTTTTGTGTTGGATCTTTAATTATAGTAACAAATTTTCCGCCAGGTTTTAATTTACTTATAGCTTTTACATATAACTCTTCGATCAAATCCCAATACTTATATCCTCGTAATACTCCAGCGTTTCTTGTATCTTCATATTTTACATCTTTAAAATCTCTATTTCTATAATCACCGTTTGGTCTTTCTGGTGAATCTGATTGTCTTCCACCTAATACTGGATATGGAGAACCAGTAACAATTAAATCTATGCACTCTCCCTCAAATCCATTTTGTTCTAATAGTTCTATTTGGTCTCTTGCATCTCCTTGAATAACTGTTCCAACTCCTTTAGCTGTTCCTCTTTCGTATTGTACATCTACAGATCTTTTTGTTATCTGTGGAAACTCTAATTCTATACCAACCCCATTTCTTCCAGCATTGATAGCTTCTACTATTGCTGTTCCTGTTCCAACAGTTGGATCGTAAACCATATCCCCAGGTTCTGATAAATTTTGAATTGCCCATCTATATCCAGACCAATGACCTGGGCAGATATGCGTGTCGAATCCGCCCTCAGGTTTTACATCGGGGAAGTAGTATTTCTTCCTAGACAGTTGCGTGTAATATTCATTAGTTGGTACATGAAAGATTTCTCCTAAGAAATTCTTTGTACATAAATCACAGCTACAATGATAATCTTCTGGTATCTCTGACCTATGATATAACTGATCGGTTATTCCTGGAGTTTTATAAGTTGGGAATTGGGGTTTTTTATTCGCCATATAATCTACTCCATTGTTTTAGTTTTTCTTTTTTCTCTACCATTCTAATTTTTATTTGTTCATCAGTAACAAATCCGTGTTTCTTTACCCATTCTATTAATGTTAATACATCTCCAATTTCATCTTGTAATTGTTTCCTATAAACAGAACTATTATTTGTTCGTATTATTTTGCTACATGCTTGGATTAGCTCTCCACATTCTTCCATTAAAATAATAAGTGCTTCAGTTTTAATCTGTTCCATTCTTCTTGGCTTCTTTTATACCTGCTTGTTTACCTACAAAGTAACCAATAACAAAAGGTATAACTAATATGAATATTCCAATTAATTCCATTTTATGTTGTCTCCATGTTTGTTTTGTAAAGTTTCTATTCTTACTCTATTTAACCTAGGTGGTTCTAAACATTCCATAACGTGCATTACATCATAGCATCCTAGGTATTCAAATTTTAAATTAAAGTCGACTGGTATTACATCTGGCATATTTTTATATTCCGGTGAGTTATAACGCGGTCGATTTGTCCTGAAAAACAAGAAATGTGTAAGTCTATTTTTTTGTAAAGCATCGAGGTATCTCGTATAATCATGTTGTAAATTGTACCAATGAGATGCAATTTCTTTAAAATCAATTTTAAATTCTTTGTATTCTATATCTGCATAATACCTATCTTTTCCTTCGATACGATAAGCATCTTCTACAGTTTCAATAATATAGTCTTCTAAATATTCTGAATCTAAATTAGCTCTAGAAGAATAACCACTTTTAATTGTTTCCCATTCTTCATCATGTTGGTCATACATCTTTTGTGTAATCGTAAATTCTAAGTTTTCTATATTTTTCTTAAACATAACTATCTGGCGGTCCGACGGGGAATCGAACCCCGAATGCAGCCGTGACAAGGCTGAGTTATAACCATTTAACTACCGGACCAGTTTCTGGTGGAGCTGGTGGGACTCGAACCCACAACCTCCGCGTTGCAAACGCGATGCTCTCCCAATTGTCGCTACAGCCCCTGATTCCTAAAAACAAATTCGATAGCACGATCAGCCTCTTTTTCCATATCACGTTTTAAATACCAATTACCTGTATCATTATCTAAGGTTCGACATATATGTGCAACTTCTTTTGCAGTAATAGGATAACCTTTATTTAATGCATTACCGGCCGTTGAAACCATAATCTTATACATTTGTGAATACCAACCTGTTCCTTGAATAGATTTATATTCGTTTACTTGTGTTTGATTTACAAATGGACAATCTAAATAATTAGTCCAAGAGTAATTCGAATTCTTTAATTGATTTTTTCTATGTTCTATTAATCCTTTTTGTATTCCTTCTGGTAATCTATCAAAGAAATTATCTGCTTGCTGGTAATAAGGATTTGCTTCTAACAAATTATCTACATTCATAATATCACCATCGTGACTAAATATAAAGTTAAAAGCTTTTTTATACTTAGCAGGAATATAATACATGCGACTTAAATCTTTTGTTTGTGCATCTGCTATACCACCAATCTCTTTATTAATCGCAAACCAAAAATGTTTTATTTCGTCTTTTTCTACAAATCGATCTAAAGGAAATACGAGCCTAAAACGAGGCTTATCACGATGAGAACTTGCAGTAGAATAGCATACGTATTTAAATCTTTCATATTGTTTTTCTATTTCTTTTATATTACCTGTAAAGTCATCCACATCAAGAATACCAAAGCCGCCCCAGCTAACCACGTTATCGTTAGCACGAGTACTATCAGGCAAGTATACAGCAGGACTGATAAGAGGAGCTTCAGATTTCGTAGGGTACTTATCAGACTCTGCGAGCCTGTAGAGGATTGTTTCGAATTGTTCGAATGATTCATAATCCATCCTTTTGTCAGTTTGGTTATCATAAATGTTATTAAAAATCGTGCAAGATACCATAGTTTCCTTCATGTGATGGTGGTTCCCAATCTTTTGGTTTTTTAAGATCTGGCAATCCTAATGGATTAGGTCTACCTTTTTTTACACCAACTTCTTTTTTCATATTTGCTTTTAAAACTTCTTTCCAAGCTTTGTGACTATCAATTTTAAAAGCATCTAATGTTCCAATTGCAACAACGCATAAATCTATAAGTGCATCTACAACTTCTTCATTGTCTACATAATATATAGCATTGTTTAGTTCTGTTAATTCTTCTTCTAAGAACTTAGCCCTAAATTTTAGATATTCGGTTTTCTGTTCATCAGTAGCTTTTTCCATCCAATTATGTACACCATATTTAGATTGCATTTTGTTAATATCTTTTACCCAGTCTTTACTCATGATATAATCTTTTTTTCTGGTATAGCTATTTCGCTTGTTGCATTTCTATGTTGTTCGACTAAGTCTTCTATAGGATCAACTTCAAACATAATATCTTGTTTACGAATATTAAGTCCTTCTTTAGCTTTTGTATAAGGCATAAATGGCATAAATCCTATTTTACCTTCTCCTGCTGGAATAAGAACAATAGCATCTTTTAGCTTTTTTGTTTCTGCATAATCGCCTATTCCAACATCAGCAATAATTTCTTCGCCAGATGTAAGTCTAATTAGTTTTATATTTTTACTCATATTTTCTCCAATGTGGTATATTATACCATAGTTTCACTGTGATGTAAACCCCCTAATTTGTTCAATCACTTTTGGTTCTAATTCTGGATCATTCCACATACGGTTTAATCCACTGGGGTGGGGAACTTTTAAATGTGTTACATTATTTTTTTCAAAGTATTTAGCTACGACATTTCCCATTGCAATTACTTTATAACCTTTTATTTTTAACATGTGTTCTGGATCAGATATGTTTGTCCATGTCCAATTTTGTATTCCAGCTTCTATTGACCATTTACGTATCCTCTTTATAGTTTGGGATTTATTTGGCGGATTATTTCCCGGCTCTGTTCCTACGAAGATAGTTCTGTTAAAAGTAATAGTCATTATGCAAAAAATAAGTCTAATGTCATCTGCGGACTAGCAGTCCAGCCGATCGGTTGTAAAATTGGTTCGATAGCATCTAAAAATGTTTTCTCGAATTGTAATTCTCTATCAATGTATTCTTCTAATTTAAATTCTTCTGGCAAATAATCTGGGAAAGCAATAACATTTTCTTTGATTGGGTTTGGCTGCTTTAAGTAAATAAATTTTAGCTTATCGCCATTTCTTAGGTTTGGATATTTTGTTAAACCTTTTTCTTTTCTAATCTTGTTATAAAGTAAAGCACCACGTACATGGATTGGCGTACCTTTTTTATAGATTGTACTAGTATCTGCATACCCAGTTATGTTTTGTGCACCACGCGGAAAAGCAATTTGATAAGGATCTAAGGAAAAGAAATATTCTTTAAATTGTTTTATAGCTGCTTGGACATCGGTTTGTTCTTTAGATATAATAACTTTAAATATTTCTTTTAGTGCTTCTCTGCAAACTTCTGGTGTGGAGCTTTTATTAGCTTCTACGCCAGTAGTTTTAATTTTAGGAACTTTATATCTAACACCTTCGTTGTCTACTACATTTAGAATATATCTTTTCTTAGCTAAGTATATTCCTCTATCAGCTATAACTTCTCTTTTCATAACCATTTTATTAGATAGACCACCAAACTTATCGTAGAATTCTTGGTATGATTTTTCAAATACAGGTTCTAATTTATCTTGGCAAATAGTATCTAAGAAATCTATTTTGTTTTTAGGGTTAAACTTTTCTACAAGATCACCTAATCCAACATATAAAGAATCTGTATCGATAGTGATAACATAATCTTTTTTAGTTTTAAGTAGATTATTTAGATAATCGTTAATAGCATTTTCACCCCAACGGATAATAGCTTGGCCAGATAATGTAATAGCTTCTGCAATTCTTTGGTCGAAGAATCTAAAGTATCTATTACCAAGTGCACCATATAAACTGTTAAGTAGAATTTTAATGGACATTTGCCTGTTTTCTGCTAAAGATATTTGTCTTTGTAGTTCGAAGATAGTTTGTTTATCTTCTGCTTTTTGTAATTGTTGTTGATACTTAATTTGGTTCTTTTTAACTTCTACACGTTCATCGTACATCTCCTCGATGATTTTAGGAAGTACACCTTGTTTGGAAGTATCGAAATGTTGACCACCAACTGCGATTGCAGTATTGTCTGGTCTATTAATATTTGGTTTAGATAGAACAGTTTCTACATCTAGTTCTGGACTATATTCGTTTTTAATTGTTTCTGGTGACATATTAAACTGCATAATAATACTAGGATATAGGGAGTTTAAATCGAAACTAACTACATGCTTATGCATACCAACCTGTGGTTCTTTTACGTGACCACCAGGATAAGTACCTTTGTCACTTTCTACTGGGAATGGAACTATAATGTTATCTTGATATAAGTCACGATAGATTATAGAATCCCAGATCGCGGTGGTGCCAAATGTGTCGTTATAGTTTACACCACCGCGGTAAGCCATAGTCATGGCTAAAGTAATTAATCCCATTTTATCTTCTAAGCGATCTACAAGTTCTACATCTTTAATATTATAATCGATAAACTTTTGGTGATCGGCTTTATATAAATTAAATAAAGAACCATGTTCTTCGTAAGATAGTTTTTCTTCTTCTAGTACTACGTGAGCAATATGATTTAAGGAATAAGATTCTTGTTGTCCGTAAGCATAACCAAACTTTTTAAATACTTCCATATAGTCCATTTGGGATATACCTTGGAAGTCGTATGTTTCGTCACGGTTCATAGACTTGTAAGCTATTCTAGCTTCTCTACGTTCTACCATTCCCCAAGGTGAAAGTTTTTTAATATTTTCTTCGCCAAGATCTGGACCAAATATTCTACGGATACGATTTACAAGATAAGGTATATCGAAGAACTTAGAATTCCAACCAGTAATAACATCGGGTGTGTTTGATGGTGTAGCCCAGTGGTTAATAAAATCTATAAGTAATTCTTTTTCGTCTGCACATTTTTTGTAAACGACACGATTGGTTTTCATAAGCGATTTGCTAGTGTCGTAATTACCTAAGCCCCAAACATAATAAGTATTGTCAATATTATTTTTAAGACATATAGCAGTAATAACTTTAGCTGCTTCGCCAGGTTCTGGAAACCCATCGTCGGATTGAACTTCTATATCGATAGTAGTTACGTTTATTTTAGATCGGTCGAATTCTATTTCATTAGGAAAAAGATCGTTGACCAAACAAGATTGGTAACGAGTATTGCCATAGATATGTCTACCAGCTACTTGCTGGTTTTCTTGGATCCAGTTTTTGGCATCTCGCATAGATTCGAATTGGA
>MDTD01068316.1_pt1 | contig 13469 bp, 10 predicted proteins | sample 811221 | NCBI WGS metagenome assembly MDTD01 (sample SAMN05326646, study PRJNA326480) | marine metagenome | isolation source: seawater | place: Pacific Ocean: South West | collected 2011
GACCAAACGAAGCTGATGCTAAAAAAGCTCTTGCAATGATGACAAGTACAGAGATGTTAGCTGGAAGTGCTAAGTATATTGCTTATGCTCCATGGAGAAAATCATCTCTTAAAGTTATGGAAGCAGGTGAACCTTGGTATAAAGATGGTAAAACTAACATGGTACCACAAATGCCAACAGCTAAACAAAATACTAAAAATTACTTTTTAGTTGACCCTATTTTCTGGGCAGACAACGGTACAGAGCTTGGTGAGAAATGGGAAGCTATGAAAGCTGGATTATAATTTAAGTTTTAAAGACTAAAATTATAGAATATATTTAGGGCGGTTTACTTAACCGCCCTTTTTATTTTATGAGTAGTGAAACACAAAAAATTTTAACGACTGATGGAATTCCCTTAGAGGAAAGTCTAAGAAAAGCTGAAAGAAAGAATAAGATTAAAGCTTTTTTACTTGTTTGCCCATTATTATTGTTTTTAATTATTACATATGTATTTCCAATTGGAGATATGCTTTTTAGGAGCGTAGATGATCGTATGGTTACAACAATGCTACCTAAGACTTTTAAAGCAATGGAAAATTGGGACGGAAAAGAGTTACCAGAGGAAGATGTTTTTGAGGCTTTTTATTTTGACTATAAACTTTTAGTTAAAGAAAAAACTTTTGGTAAATTAGCAACTCAACTAAATTATGAAAAAAACGGATTTAAAAGCATCTTAAAAAAATTAAAAAGGAAAATGAAAAAATTTGAGGATGGAAATTATAAAGAACAGATTATGAGCGTTCATAAAAGATGGGCAAACGTAGAGTATTGGAGAGCAATAAAAAGAAGAGCACCAGAATTTTCATATGCAAAATATTTAAAAGGGATGGATCTTGTAGAAGATGGAAGTGGAAAGGTGACTCAAGTATCCGAAGATAGACGTATTCATAGAGTTCTCTGGTTAAGAACTTTAGAAGTAGCATTTTTCGTTACTGTTTTTTGTTTTATTATGGCCTACCCAATAGCTCATCTACTAGCTACTCTTCCTATGAAATACAGCAATCTTTTAATGATTTGTGTTCTTCTACCTTTTTGGACATCACTATTAGTAAGAACGGCTAGTTGGATGATTTTATTGCAACAACAAGGAATAGTTAATGATTTTTTTGTATGGATTGGCCTTGTAGAAGACGATAACAGGCCAGAAATGATGTATAACAAGACAGGTACATACGTTGCAATGACCCAAATTTTATTACCATTCATGGTTTTACCTTTATATAGTGTGATGAAGACTATTTCTCCAAGTTTAATGAGAGCAGGTAAGTCCCTAGGAGGGACGCCGTTTATTGCATTTTGGAAAATTTATTTTCCATTGACGATTCCTGGAATAGGTGCTGGTTGTTTATTAGTATTCATCTTAGCGATTGGATATTATATCACCCCAGCTTTAGTTGGAGGAGCATCAGGGACATTAATAAGCAATCAAATAGCCTTCCACATGAAAAGCACATTAGATTGGAGTTTTGCCTCTGCGATGGGTTTAATGCTTCTAACGGGAGTATTAGTTGTTTATTGGGTTTATAATAAATTAGTAGGAGTAGACAATATTAAATTAGGATAGTTATGGCACTTCCAAAATATACAGAACCTCATTATAGAATTTGGCATTATTTGTATGTATTTTTTTGTACCTGTGTATTTATTTTTCTTATAGCTCCATTGTTTGTAATTTTTCCGTTGTCATTTAATGCGGAAGAATTTCTTGTTTTTTCAGATGGAATGAAAAGATTAGACTCAGATGCATTTTCATTAAGATGGTATGAAGACATGATTTATGGGACTAAAAATCCATGGGGTTTAGCTGCTAAAAATAGTTTTATCATAGCAATATTTGCGACACTAGGATCAGTAATTTTGGGAACAGTTGCTGCTTTAGGACTTAGTAGCAGGCATATGCCATACAAAGGTTTGATAATGGCTACTTTAATTTCTCCAATGATAGTTCCGTTAATCATATCAGGAGTAGCAATATTTTTTTTCATGGCCAAAGTGGGTTTGGCAGCGACTCACACAGGAATAATACTTGCACATATTATACTAGGAACACCATTTGTAGTAATAACTGTTACTGCAACTTTATCTGGTTTTGATCACAGTGTTACAAGAGCAGCATCAAGTTTAGGAAGTAGTCCAGTAAATACATTTATGAAAATTACACTACCTTTAATTTTACCAGGTGTAATTTCAGGAGGTCTGTTCGCTTTTGTTACTTCATTTGATGAAGTCGTTGTTGTACTTTTTCTAGCTGGATTGGAAAACACAACAATTCCTATTCAAATGTGGACTGGATTGAGAGAACAATTGAGCCCAACAATACTTGCTGTTGCGACATGTTTAATAATTTTATCTACTTTAATTTTAGTTACTGCTGAGTTATTAAGAAGAAGATCTGAAAGACTTAGAGGTATAAATAGATAAAGTTTTGTTAAATGAAGATAAAAAATGTTGTTATAATAGGCTCAGGAACAATGGGAAGTGGAATTGCTGCTCACCTATGTAATGCAAACATTCCTGTAACATTACTAGATTTGAAAACTGAAATTAGTGAAAAAGCTAGAGAGAGAATATATATATCTCGTCCACCATTGCTTATTGATAAAACGAAAATAAATAATATTAAAATTGGGAATATAGAAGAAAACTTTGATGTAGTAAAAAACGCAGACTGGATTGTGGAAGCTGTTGTTGAAAGAATAGATATAAAACATGATATTTACAAAAAAATTTTTAAGTTTAGAAAGCAAGGTGCAATAGTTTCATCAAATACATCATCTATACCTATTAGGGTTCTGTCAGAAAAACTGACAAGTAACGAAAAAAAAGATTTCTGTATTACTCATTTTTTTAATCCTGTTAGATACATGGGTTTACTTGAGATTGTTAAAAACGAAGATAATGATTTGGATAAAATTAATTCTTTAAAATCATTCTGTGAGAAAGAATTGGGTAAAGGCGCAATCATTTGTAATGATACACCTGGATTTTTGGGAAATAGAATAGGAGTTTATGCTATGCAAGTAGCGATGACAGAAGCTTTTAGAATGAACCTATCAATTGAGGAGGCTGATGCTGTATTCGGAAGGCCAATGGGAATACCAAAAACTGGTGTTTTTGGGTTATATGATTTAATCGGCATAGATTTAATGGCTGATGTATTAAAAAGTTTTATTAAAGAATTACCTGAAAATGATCCGTTCCAGATTGTTGCAAAAGAAATTCCATTAGTAAAAAAATTAGTTGAAACTGGCTATACAGGAAGAAAAGGAAAGGGTGGATTTTATAGAATAAATAAAATTGATAATAAAAAAATACTTGAAGCCATAAATCTTAACACGCATAATTACTCTAAATCAAAAAAAATTGATTTAGGCATAGAGACAGTAAATTTAAATAATCTTATTGAAAGAAAAGACAAATTTGGTGATTATGCTTGGTCAGTAATTTCAAAAATTATCTTATATTCTTCATCTCTAGTACCTAATATAACTATTAGATTTAACGATATAGATGAAGCAATGAGACTTGGGTTTAATTGGTCTATGGGACCTTTTGAAATGCTTAAATCTATAGGTGTAAAAAATTTTTTTAATAGGATCAAAAGTTTTGAAAATAATAAATTTTTAGAAAATCTATCTAAAACTAAAAATGAAAACTTTTATGGTGAAAGACAATTATACACTGATATTGAAACTCTAGGGAAAATAAAACCAAAGGCAATAAAAATAGATAAAAATAAATCTGCAGATATTTATAGGTTTAAAAATTTTAATATTGTTGAGTTTACAACTAAGGCATGCGCTTTAGATTACGACTCAATGGATGCTCTAAAGAATGCAACGGACAAACCTTTGATAATTATAAATGAAAGTATGCAATTTTCTGCTGGAGTTAATCTTACTTATACAATGAATTTTGCAGATAAGGGTGATTTTAAATCAATTGAAAAATTTATTAAATATTTTCAAGAAACATGTAAACACTTAAAATATTCTAAGTTTCCTGTTGTTTCTGCGCCCTCCGGATTGGCTTTGGGTGGAGGCGAGGAAGTTGCAATCCAATCCAACTTTGTTGTTTCTCATACTAATATTGTTATGGGATTAGTAGAAACTCTTGTAGGTTTAGTGCCAGCTGGTGGAGGATGTAAAGAAGTTCTATGGAGATGGTCCCAAACTGAAGAAGCAAAAAATGATCCAGAATTTGCGCCACTCAAGGTTTTTAATATAATTGGATACGCAACTACAGCAACATCACCTATTGAAGCAGTACCTTTAAAATTCTTAAGAAAAGAGGATAAACAAATCATGAATAGAAACAGTCTTTTAGAGGAAGCCAAAAAAATTATAAAAGAAAATGAGAATTTTATACCTCCCAAAGAATGCACATTTAAATTATCAGGCAAGGTTCTTAAAGAAAAAATGATTTTAATTTTAGAAAAATTGTATAATGATAAAATTATCTTAGACCATGGTGTTGAAGTTGGAAAAGAGTTAGCTACCGTTCTTAGCGGAGGAGATACCAATATAGAAAAGACTTTATCAGAAGACGATTTATATAAGCTTGAACTTGAATCGTTTATGAGACTAATTCAAACAAAAAAAACTCAAGAGAGAATTAAACATACCTTAGCCACTGGAAAGCCATTAATCAATTAATCTGAAAGACTTTATATAATCTGGTCTTAAAACATAATTAGATTTATTACCTATTTTAATTTTGAATAGTGCGTCTAAGCCAAATATTACTTTTCCAATAGGAGAATATTCTCTATTATATAATGGAATATCTTTTAAAATTATAAAAAATTCACTATCTTCAGTATTAAATTGATCATTTCTAGCTAAAGCAACAGATCCTTTTTTAAATTCAAAATCATCATTTATTTCTGATTCTAAACTTCCAAGACCTGAATTGCCACTACCTACTTTAAGATAATTTATTGCATCTTTATGACCAAATTCTAAATCTCCGGCTTGAATTAATGTATTTTCAATTACTTTATAAAATGTTGAACCGTTATACATTTCACTTTTAATTATTCTTTTAAATCTTTCAACAGATCTTGGTGAAATTTTTGGATACAACTCTATTATTACAATTCCACACTCTATTTCCATTAAAGCTATATTTTTTTTATCGCTTATCTTAATATCTTCAATATCTACTTGATCAACAAATAAACATTTATTTTTGATTGTATAATAAGACCCAAATGTAAAAATAAATAATAAAATCAAAAAAGTTAATAATATCTTTTCTGATTTTGAAGCTTTGACTTTTTTAATCATTCAAAAAAAGTGTTGTCGATCTTATTAATATTTTTTATTAAAAATTTAACTTTTTTATCTATAATATTGTCAACTTTAGAAATATTCATTAATTTTTTTCTATCAATCATAAGAAAACTAAAAACTTCAGCCATATCTTCAGACGGAATAGATTGTGAGTATTCTGTTAAAAATCCACTATAATCATTTAATAAGTCCAATCCTAATTTATTAGAGCATGTTGAGCATTTTGAATATTCAAATTCTTTATTATTAAAAGAAGACCATACATCTTCGTTAAACACTGATTTATTGCTATTTTGTATCATATGAAAAATTTCATGATGTATCACTCTTTCAAAATATTTATCATTAAAACTAATATCTAATATCAACGTTCTTTTATTAATATCAGGTATTCCAGCCGTATTAATATCAGAAATCGATAGATTTTCACATAATACTATAAATCTTATATTATTTTTTTTTAAAAAAGATTGATTATATAAATTTAAATTCTTCTTAATTATATGAGAAGTTTTTTTTAAGTATTCGCTGGTAATTTTATTACATTTAATATTTTTTTTTGATCCCAATTCAAAATCTTTTTTTGCAATAAGGTATTTTAATTTATTTTTTTCTTTTAAGTCATAAACTTGTAAATTTGGAATTTTAATAAGATTAAATATTTCATCTGCTTTTAAAGTACCTATACTGATAAATAATACTAAAAAAATAATAATTATTCTCATTTTTATATTTAAATGATATTTAAATTTAATAAGTTATGTTACATTTAAATATGAAAAAAAAAAGAAGCAAATCAGCTGAAAAAATTTTAATATCATGGAGAAAAGCTATGCCATTTTATTATGGAGTAGCCTGGATAATTTTATTGATAATAGTTTTTATCTGAAATGAATAAAAAAAAGGAACCCATTCAACCTGTAAGTGGAACAATTGTCCCAAGATTTGCAGGACCTAACACGTTTGCAAGATTGCCAGAACTAAGAGATGTAGAAAGTTGTGATATAGCAATTGTTGGTATACCATTTGATGCTGGAACAAGTTATAGACCTGGAGCAAGATTCGGACCGCAAAGTATAAGACAAGCTTCAAGACATTTAAGAACTAATTATCATCCTAATTATGATGTTGAACCATTCAAAGTGCAACAAGTAGCTGACGCTGGTGATATTACATGTAACCCATTTAATATTGATGAAGCTATTAAGCAAATTGAAATAGCAGCTATTAACTTGTTAAAAAAAACAAAAGGAATTATTAGTATGGGTGGAGACCATACTATTGCTTTTCCTTTATTAAGAGCAATTAATAAGATTAACAATGGTCCGGTTGCTTTAGTTCATTTTGATGCTCATTTAGATACTTGGGATACATATTTTGGAGCTCCTTACACACATGGCACACCATTTAGGAGAGCTAGAGAAGAAAACCTTTTTTTTGATGACTCATCAATGCATGTTGGTATTAGGGGGCCTTTATATAGTCGAGAAGATCTAAAGACAGATGAGAGTTTTGGTTTTAAGATTATTCATTGTGATGAGTTTCAAACTAAAGGTATTGAAAATATTGTCAGTAGAATTAAAAAAAGAGTAGGAAATAAACCGCTTTATCTTTCAATTGACATAGATGTTTTGGATCCAGCATTCGCCCCTGGAACTGGAACTCCAGAAATAGCAGGCATGACCTCTAGAGAAATTGTAAATGTTATTAGAGGCCTCTCAGGTCTGAATTTAATTTCTGCTGATGTTGTTGAGGTTGCACCTGCATATGATTACGCTGAGACTACATCTTTAGCTGCAGCAACAATTATCTATGAATTGACTAATTTGTTTGCAAAAAAAAAACTATAAGTTAAGTTGCCATGATGTTAGATAAAAAAAATTTCTATATTAACGGCAAATGGTCTTTTCCAAAAGAAGCAAGAAATTACCAAGTAATCGATCCTTCTAATGAAGAGGTGTGTGCAAATATTTCTTTAGGAGGAAAAAAAGATGTTGATGAAGCTGTTAAATCTGCAAAAAAAGCTTTTGGAACTTGGGCATTTTCAAAAAAAGAAGAAAGGTTAGAACTCTTAGAAAAATTATACATTGTCTACAAAAAAAGGTGGGCAGAAATGGCAAAACTTATTACATTAGAAATGGGCGCGCCTATGAAATTTTCTACCGAAATGCAGGCTGCAACTGGTGCAAGTCATATTAAGTCTTTTAAAAATATATTAAAAGATTTTGTTTTTGAAAAAGATCTTGGTGAAGAAAAGAATAATCAAAAATTACTTTATGAACCTAAAGGTGTTTGTGCTCTAATCACACCTTGGAATTGGCCAATAAATCAAGTTAATTTAAAAGTAATTCCTGCACTAGCATCAGCTTGTACAATAGTTTTAAAACCTTCTGAAATAGCCCCCTTATCTTCAATGCTTTTAGCTGAAATGATAGATGAAGTGAAGTTTCCACCAGGTGTTTTTAATTTAATTAATGGTGATGGTGCAACTACAGGTGAAGCATTAACTAGCCACCCAGATGTTGATATGATATCTTTTACTGGATCAACTAGGGCGGGAGTTTTGATTTCACAAAATGCAGCAAAAGACTTTAAGAGAATTAGTCTGGAACTAGGAGGAAAGGGAGCAAATATTATATTTGAAGATGCAGACAACGAAGCAGTAGCTAGGGGTGTATCAAGATGTTTTAGAAACTCAGGTCAGTCATGTAATGCCCCAACAAGAATGCTTGTAGAAAAGTCAATTTATCAAGAAACAGTGGAAAAAGTAAAAAAGTTAGCTGAAGAAACAAAAGTAGATTCCCCCCACAAAGATGGAGATCATATTGGGCCAGTTGTTTCAGAAACACAATTTAACAAAATTCAACAATTAATTCAAAAAGGAATAGATGAAGGAGCTAAACTAATTGCAGGAGGAGTTGGAAAACCAAAAGGTTTAGAAAAAGGATATTATGTAAAACCAACAGTATTTGCTGATGTAAATAACCAAATGGAAATTGCAAGAACTGAAATATTCGGTCCTGTTCTATCAATTATTCCTTTCGATAACGAGGACGATGCTATTTCGATTGCTAACGATACACCTTATGGTTTGACTAATTATATACAAACACAAGATAAAGAAAAAATTAAAAGAGTTGCAAGAAAATTAAGGTCAGGAATGGTAGATGTTAACGGCATTGGAATTGCTGTTGGCTCACCTTTTGGAGGTTATAAGCATTCAGGAATTGGCAGAGAAGCGGGGATAGAGGGTCTAACAGAGTTTTTGGAGGTCAAAACAGTTGGTGGATGGTATTAAACTATTGATTTGACTCTAATTCCATCAAAAAGTCTTAAACATTTTTTTAGTTCACTCAATTCAATATATTCATCTATTTTATGAGCCTGATCTATTGAACCTGGACCACAAACAACAGTGCTTATACCGATTTCTTGAAAAAGACCTGCCTCAGTTCCAAAAGATACAACTTCTCTAGTATTATCACCAGTAATACTTGATACGAATTCACAAGCCTCCGAATTTTTATCACGATCAAATCCTATAATTTCACCAATAATTTCTTTTTTTATAAAAGATTTTGGATATATTTTTTTCATTTCAGGAAGAAGATTTTCATCGATAAACTTTTGAATTTGATTATTAACATAGACTCCATCTTCTTTAATTACTGGTCTTAATTCCCAGTCCACTCTACATTTATCTGCTATGACGTTTCTAGCTATTCCGCCAGAGATTCCTCCAATTTGAAGAGTTGTGTAGGGAGGAGAAAATATAGAATTTTTTGGTACTTTATTTTTAAGTTCCTCTCTAATTTGTAAAAGTTTATTAATAAATTTTGATGCAAACTCTACAGCATTTACACCTTTATCAGGCGCTGAACCATGACCAGCAAGTCCTTGAAAATGTGTCGTATATTCATAACACCCTTTATGAGCTTCAATGATTTTCATATTTGTTGGTTCTCCAACTATACAAATACCATTTGTAATTCCTCTTTTTTTTAATTCCTTTATGAGCAAAGGCGCTCCTTGGCACGCAGTTTCTTCGTCGAAAGTCAATGAAAAATGTAAATCTCTATCTAAATTAGAATTTGAAAAAATGGGTGCAAATGCTAAAGCACACGCAATAAAACCTTTCATATCACAAGAACCTCGTCCGTAAAGTTTATTATCTTTTATTGTTGCTTGAAATGGATCAGTTGACCATCCCTTAGAGACTGGGACAACATCAGTATGGCCAGAAAGAATAATAGGTTCTTTCCCATTATTTTTTTTTGCTTTAATAGTTGAAAACAAGTTAACTCTATTCTTATTTTCATCAAATACTTTGAAGGAAGTAGCTCCTAATTTATTTAAAACGTTTTCACAGTAATTTATTAAAGAATTATTATTTTCACCTGATATAGTTTTAAAAGCTATTAAATCAGACAGTATTTTAATAGAATTTTTATATAACGATTCAAAATTATTTTCTGTACTCATAGATATTATCAATTATATATTAAATTTATGAAAGAACAAATAACATACGAAACCTTTGAAAAAGTTGATATAAGACTTGGAACAGTTAAATCAGTAAAAAAAAATGAGAAAGCAAGAAAACCCTCATTAGTTGTCGAAGTAGATTTTGGTGATGAAATTGGTATAAAACAATCTTCAGCTCAAATCACACATTTTTATAATGAAGAAAATCTAATAGGACGACAGGTTATAGGAATTGTTAATTTTCCTGAAAAAAATATTGCAGGAATTAAGTCTCAAGTTTTAATACTGGGATCAATTGACAAAGAAGGAAAAGTTACATTGGTTCATCCATCTCAAAAAGCTGAAAATGGTCTACCAATTGCATAATATATGCATCCAGAAATAATTTCATTATGTTTGTTTATGTTTGTGACGAGTTGTACTCCAGGTCCTAATAATATAATTGCATCTTACTCAGGTTTTAATTATGGCATTATAAAAACTATTCCGCATATGCTAGGAGTTATATTTGGATTTACTACCTTAGTCGCTGTAACAAATTTTGGATTAATAAATGTTTTCCAAAAGTTTCCTATAATTCAAGAATTTTTGAAATACGCTGGTTCAATTTTTTTATTATATATTGCATACAAAATATCTTTTTCTAAATCTTCATCATCATTAAAAAACCAAAATCCTGTAAAATTTGTTGAAACGTTTTTCTTTCAATTTATCAACCCCAAATCAGTCATAGTTTCAATAATAATGGTCTCTACATATGTAGAAAGAGGAGATAATTTCTTGTCTTATTCAACTTGGGTAATTGGAATAGCGTTTATATTTGCTTTAATTAGTATCAATTTTTGGACCTTAGTTGGTAAATTTTTGAGAAGATTCGCGACAAATGAGAAATTTATAACAAAATTTAATTATGTTATGTCTTTTCTTCTAATAACTTGTATTGCAACATTTTATTTTTAATTTATTCATAATTTAGACTAGATATTTTATTAAAAAGTAATTTATGGTACCAGGAGACAAAAATTCTTTCAAATCCTTGAAATCAATAAATATTGATGGAAAAAAATATAAATATTTTTCTTTGTCTGAAGCAAAAAATAATGGTTTATCTAAAATTTCGAGTCTTCCAAAATCATTGAAAGTTCTATTGGAAAATCTTTTAAGGTACGAAGATAATATAACAGTTAATAAAAACCAAATATTAGCAATTAATGATTGGATAGATAAAAGAAAATCAGTAACTGAAATTGCTTATAGACCTGCAAGGGTCTTGCTACAAGATTATACAGGAATTCCAGCAGTTGCAGATTTAGCTGCAATGAGAGAGGCAGTAAAAGAAAAGAATAAAGATCCAAAAACTATTAATCCCTTATCTGCAGTTGATTTAGTTATTGATCACTCAGTTCAAGTAGACGCATCAGCAAAACCAGATTCATTTAAAAAAAATGTTGATATTGAATTCAAGAGAAATGGAGAAAGATATTCATTTCTAAAATGGGGCCAACAAGCTTTCAATAACTTTAGAATTGTACCTCCAGGGACTGGCATATGTCATCAAGTAAACTTAGAATATTTATCAAAGGTAGTTTGGAGAGAAAAATTTAAGGACGAGAGTTATATATTCCCAGATACATTAGTTGGTACGGATAGCCATACAACTATGGTAAATGGTTTATCCGTATTAGGTTGGGGAGTTGGTGGAATAGAAGCTGAAGCAGGTATGCTTGGTCAACCAATTTCAATGTTGATTCCTGAGGTAATTGGATTTGAATTTAAGAATAAAATGCCGGAAGGAACAACAGCAACTGATTTAGTATTAACTGTTGTCAAAATGTTAAGAGACAAAGGTGTAGTAGGTAAGTTTGTAGAGTTTTTTGGGAGTGGACTTAAGAATTTAACATTAGCGGATAGAGCGACTATTGCAAATATGGCACCTGAATATGGAGCTACTTGTGGTTTTTTTCCTATAGATGAGGAAACATTAAAATATCTAAAATTTTCAGGAAGAAACAAACATACTATAAATATTGTTGAATGTTACGCTAAAGAACAAGGATTATGGGCTAGTGATAATATTGATTTTACGGATACTATAAGTTTGGATATGTCGACTATTGTACCGACAATCTCAGGGCCTAAAAGACCTCAAGATAAAGTATTATTAAATGAAGCATCATCAGAATTTAAAAATGTTTACAAATCAATTACAAAAAGAGACTCTCAAAAAGTATCTAAAGTTGAAAATTCTAATTACGAAATTAGAGATGGATCTATTTTGATTGCTGCAATTACATCGTGCACTAATACTTCTAACCCAAATGTTCTTATTGGAGCCGGTTTATTGGCGAAGAGAGCAGTGGAAAAAGGACTTAAAACAAAACCTTGGGTGAAAACTTCCTTAGCTCCAGGCTCTCAAGTTGTAACAGATTATTTAGAAAAAGCCGGGTTAAATAAGTATTTGGATAAATTGGGATTTAATTTAGTTGGTTATGGTTGCACAACTTGTATTGGAAATTCTGGTCCATTAATCGATGATATTGTAAATGCAGTAGAAAAAGAAAATATATATGCTGTTTCTGTTTTATCAGGAAATAGAAATTTTGAAGGCAGGATCTCTCCGCATATCAAAGCTAATTATTTGGCCTCACCACCTTTAGTTGTTGCATATGCTTTAGCTGGACATATGGAAATAGATTTATACAAAGATCCTTTAGGATTAGATAAAACAGGTAAACAAGTTTTTTTAAAAGATATATGGCCAACTAATTCAGAAATAGAAAATACATTAAAAGATGCACTTAATGCAGACATGTTTATTAAAAGATATTCAAACGTTTCAAAAGGCCCTAAACAATGGCAAAATATTCAAACAGAAAAAAGTAGTATTTACAATTGGGATCAAGGTTCTACTTATGTAAAAAAACCGCCTTTTTTTGAAAATTTATCTGATGAACCTGAGGGTTTTAAAGAAATAAAAAATGCTAGACCACTATTGATTTTAGGAGACATGGTAACAACAGATCATATTTCACCTGCAGGATCTATTCAAAAAGAGAGTCCGACTGGTGAATATTTTATGCAGCACCAAATCTTACCAAAAGATTATAATTCATACGGATCAAGGCGTGGTAATCACGAGGTTATGATGAGAGGAACATTTGCAAATATTAGAATTAAAAATGAAATTGCACCTGGTACTGAAGGCGGTTATACAAAAATTTATCCTGAAGAGAAGATTGTCCCAATCTATGATGCAGTAGTTGAATATAAAAAAAGAAATGAAGATTTAGTAGTGATTGGTGGTAAAGAATATGGAACAGGATCTTCAAGAGATTGGGCAGCAAAAGGTACAAAATTATTAGGCATCAAAGCTGTTATTGCTGAGAGTTTTGAGAGAATTCATAGGTCTAATCTGATCGGAATGGGGGTATTACCTTTACAGTTTACCATTGGGACAGATAGAAAAAAATTGAATTTGGTTGGATCAGAATTAATTACGGTCTTAAATCTTCAAAAAGGCGTTAATCCGTCTGAAATGATTGAGATTGAGATTAAATATGCTTCTGGTGATATAAAAAAAATAAAAACATTATGTAGAATTGATACAAAAAATGAATTGGAGTATTATAAAAATGGTGGAATACTTCA
>MDTD01140510.1_pt1 | contig 13467 bp, 14 predicted proteins | sample 811221 | NCBI WGS metagenome assembly MDTD01 (sample SAMN05326646, study PRJNA326480) | marine metagenome | isolation source: seawater | place: Pacific Ocean: South West | collected 2011
AGTCCGGTGTTTTGGTGGATTGCTCCACTGACGGTCTCATCTCAAGCAGCATTTCTGTCCATTCAAAGTCTCTGGACTGGCCCTTGGTTACTTGATGTTGAAGGACTGACAAGGAGTGAGGTTGCTACTCATCTTTTATTTATCGCAGCTTCAATGATTGGTGGATTTATTATAATGGCAATAATTGCCGATAAATTACGCCAATTCAAAATCGAACCAACAAGCGTGGCTATAACTGGAATGTCAATTTTCATTACAGTTCAGATCATCATAACGTTTCGCCTAATTGATGCTGTGCTGCCACTCTGGATGTTATTTGGTTTTTTTGCCACTACTGGAATATTACCCTATGCGGCACTCTCTCAAAAATTCTCTCTTGATCTTGCCGGCCGAGTTAATACGGGGCTAAACTTATTAGTATTTTTAGGCGCTTTTGCCTTACAATGGGGAAGTGGCGTAGTAATTGAATTTTGGCCGAAAAGTGATGTCGGCAAATACGACTCAGAAGGTTATCAAGCTGCCTTTGCAATGATAATATTGCTACAACTTTTTGGGTTAATATGGTTGTTTCTATTCAAAAAAGGTCGGAGGGCACATTCATGCTCTAAGAAATAATTCAAATCCGTATGTAGATCACCACTTTTCATTACTACTTCATTTCGCTATACCCCACCTATTACTTTATTTTTCATAAATGGTTCTGGAGCTTAAAATGATCCCGCGCTATAGTCGCTCTGAAATGTTAAAAATCTGGGAGCCCGCCACGAAGTATAGAATGTGGTTTGAAATTGAGGCGCATGCTTGTGATGCTCAAGCAAAGTTTGGCATTATTCCAGATGCAGCTGCGAAAACTGTCTGGAAAAATGGCGACAAACCTTATACACAAAAACGAATAGAACGTATCAATGAAATTGAGCGCACAACAAACCATGATGTGATTGCCTTTTTGACTGAGCTGAGTGAGCAAGTCGGTGACGAAGCACGCTTTATTCACCAAGGTATGACATCTTCTGATATTTTAGACACTTGTCTTGCACTGCAGTTAACCAAAGCAGCAGATATTATTCTCTCAGATTTAGATAACCTCTTGATGGTCATAAAGCGTCGAGCTATTGAGCACAAACTTGATGTTTGTATTGGGCGCTCTCATGCAATTCATGCTGAACCCACCACTTTTGGCATCAAGTTGGCTGGTCACTATGCTGAGTTTAATCGTTGTAAAGAGAGAATGAGGGTAGCGCGTGATGAAGTTGCAACATGTGCTATTTCAGGAGCAGTTGGAACATTTGCGAACGTGGATCCAAAAATTGAAGAATATGTTGCCCAAAAATTAGGACTCAGACCAGAGACTGTCTCAACACAAGTGATTCCTCGTGATCGTCACGCTGCTTATTTTGCAACTATGGGTGTTATCTCTGGAGCTATCGAACGTTTAGCAACAGAGATTCGACATCTTCAGCGCTCTGAAGTACGGGAAGCACAAGAATACTTTTCCCCTGGTCAGAAAGGTTCAAGTGCTATGCCGCACAAACGTAACCCTATTTTATCAGAAAATCTCTCTGGTCTCACCCGGATCATACGTGCAGCAGTTATACCTGCTATGGAGAATATAACTCTTTGGCACGAGCGTGATATTTCACATTCATCAGTTGAAAGGATGCTTTGTCCTGATATTACGATCACCCTCGACTTCGCACTAGCTCGATTGGCAAAATTAATGGATGAGCTGATTGTCTACCCCAAAGCAATGATAAACAATCTTATGCAATTTGGTGGCCTTCATGACTCTCAAAGGGTGTTGCTTGCACTCACACAAAATGGTGTTAGCAGAGAGGAAAGTTATAAAATCGTGCAAGAGAATGCTATGAAAGTATGGCGAAGCTTTGGTGTTGATCCAGATGACCCAGATTGTGTCGTTGAACCGTCACCGGAGGATAAAGAAGCCGCTGAACATGAAAATCGCTTTTTTTTCTACTTATCACAAGACAAAAAAATTCTCAAAATATTGAGTAAAGCAGGATTAAAAAATTTATTTGATGTTCCATCAACACTTTTTCACACCCAAAAAGTAGATGTAATCTTCAAACGTGTATTTGGTTGATGAAAAATGACATCCAAAGAAAAATAAATCAAATACAACCTAGACAAATACGCGAGGTTGCTTCACGTGCAGAGGGAAAAAATAGGGTGATTCCACCATGGTTAGGAGAATCCGACCAAACTACGCAAAAATACATATGAAAAACTGCTATTGCTGGGGTAAGGCAAGGACTTACTTCTTTCTCACCAAACAATTGAATAATTGATTTGCGCCTTTCAATAAGTAACTTCCTCGAGCATTTGCATTCAAAATTTGTTGCAACTAAACACCTTTCTCAATTTTTAATAGCTAGATATTTTCATTCATAAAAGTAAGATACACAGTTGAAAAAGTGTTTAATTTAATCAAGAATAATCATCGAATGTGTTCTTTAATAATTCTTCGTCGCCCTCATCACGATTGGCCATTGATCTTAGCCTTCAACCGTGATGAAAAAATAGACAGGCCGTCACTCCCACCCGGTCGGCATTGGGCTGAGAGAGAAAAGGTCATAGCTGGGAAAGATAAAATTGCCGGAGGAACCTGGTTGGGACTTAATGATTTTGGCCTCGTTGCTGGAGTGCTCAATAGAAAAAAAACTCTTGGACCAAATAAACAGTACAGAAGCCGTGGCGAACTTCCATTAGAAGCACTTGATCACGCCGAAGCAAAAATTGTAGCAAAGCACTTTCTTGATCTCAATCCATTAGCTTATCAACCATTCAATTTTTTTGTTGCAGATAATAACGATGCTTTTTGGATATCATCTGCTATGAAAGGCACACAAGACATCAAAATTGAAAAAATCCCTACAGGAACCTCTATGTTGACGGACTCAGATCTTAATGACCGCACTTGTAAACGCATTAATTACAATTTGCCACGTTTTGCACAGGCAAACCCACCAGACCCTGATAAAAAAGATTGGTCTGCATGGCAAAACTTATTACAAGAGGGGCGCTATGAAATTAACGATCACATCGATGAGGTGATGACAGTTCCAATCCATAATAATTTTGGAACAGTCTCTTCCTCACTGATAGCTATTCCTTCAACTCGCTTTCCCTCCATCAAGCCTTACTGGTTTTTTTCTAGGTGGGATTTTAGCAAACCATTTGAGCAAATTTCTATTTGATAGCTCCCTAAAGTTGTTATTACAGTGTGCTCCTGTTATATCAAGCTAATTAAATCATTCACAAAGTAGTGCCACGATCCGTAGAGTATTTTTTTCTGATTTCAAAGAAAATAGTGTTCGATAAGAAGTAATCTAAATGCTCTCATTGAAAAAACACAGGATATAAATCATAAAATATTGCTATACATTTTCTGTTGTCTAAAAAAAATTAAGATCTGGAGTTATTGCAATGAAAGTGAGAGTTCAAATTTCCCTAAAGCCTGGTGTACTTGACCCACAAGGTAAAGCTATAAAACATGCTTTGGAGTCTCTCAATTTTTCAGGGGTCAATGAAGTTCGTCAGGGAAAATTTATTGAAATAGAAATGTGCGAGACAAATGCAAGAAAAGCAGAGGAAATTGTGGAAAAAATGTGTAAACGGTTATTAGCCAATACCGTTATCGAGAATTACTCAATTGAAGTGACTGACACGATATGAAATCTTCTGTAATAGTCTTTCCAGGATCAAATTGTGACCGAGATGTTCAAGTTGCTCTTACTGCGTCTCTTGGATCAAGCCCGAGCATGGTCTGGCATAGCCTCACTGAACTTCCAATGACAGATTTAATAGTTGTGCCTGGGGGATTTTCCTACGGCGATTATTTACGATCGGGCGCTATGGCTGCCCATTCACCAATTATGAAAGAAGTTGTATTAAGAGCAAAATCTGGTGTTCCTGTCTTGGGAATCTGTAATGGATTTCAGATTTTAACAGAGTCTGGTTTGTTGCCCGGTGCTTTAATGCGAAATGCCAGTCTGAAATTTGTCTGCCGAGATGTGTTTCTAAGGGTTGAAAATTCGAACACCCTATTTACCAGTGGGTATACCAACAGCCAAGTGATTCGCATCCCTATCGCTCATCACGATGGAAATTATACAGCAGATAGTGAGACACTGAAAAAAATAACTGATAACGGTCAAGTTGCCTTTCGTTATTGTGATGAGTTAGGCATTGTCTCTCTTGATAGTAATCCCAATGGTTCATTAGAAAACATTGCTGGTATTACTAATGATAAGAAAACTGTGCTTGGTATGATGCCACACCCTGAAAGACATATTGAGTCTTTACAGGGTGGAGACGATGGCAAAGCATTATTTGATGGTTTGCTAAAAAGTTTCTTAGCGATCAAAACTTAGGGGATTGATACAAATTTTTTTTTACAAAAAATAGTTTTGAGGAAAAAGTTGGCATCAATGCACTTACCGGAGATGATCCAACGCCCCCAGTAGGTGGAGTGCCTTTTCACGATAACGCTATATGGATAAATAAAGTTTAAAACGAAGACTATTTCCCTTAAACCAAGGAATCAGGTAAAGATTTGTTACATCGTGAGCCTCGAACAAAATTTGATGATGATGAATAAAATCACCCCGGAAATCATAGCCAATCATGGCATTACAAAAAACGAATACAAGGAAATTCTTTATATAATGGGGCGCGAGCCAAATATAACAGAGCTCGGGATTTTTTCTGTCATGTGGTCAGAGCACTGCTCATATAAGTCTTCCAAAAAATGGCTCACAACTCTTCCAACAACTGCTCCCTGGGTCATTTGTGGCCCTGGTGAGAATGCTGGAGTCATTGATATTGGTGACAACCACGCAATCATATTCAAGATGGAAAGTCACAATCACCCGTCGTTCATTGAGCCATATCAGGGGGCAGCCACTGGGGTTGGTGGTATAATGCGAGACGTATTCACGATGGGTGCACGACCAATCGCTAATCTTAATTCTCTACGCTTTGGGAAACCAAGTCACCCGAAAACACGCCACTTATTATCCGGTGTTGTTGCTGGCATTGCTGGATATGGAAATTGTATGGGAGTTCCAACTGTTGGGGGGGAATGTGAATTTCATGAGAGTTATGACGGCAATAATCTAGTGAATGCCATGACCGTTGGCCTCGCATCAAAAGAAAATATTTTTTACTCAACTGCCGCTGGTATCGGCAATCCTCTGGTTTACGTTGGCTCAAAAACTGGTCGCGATGGAATTCATGGGGCGACAATGGCTTCAACTGAATTTTCAGAAGATAATGAGTCAAAACGTCCTACTGTTCAGGTTGGTGATCCTTTCACAGAAAAACTCTTACTGGAGGCTTGCCTGGAATTGATGAAAACTGACGCAATCGTCGCAATACAAGATATGGGCGCCGCAGGGTTGACATCATCAAGCTTTGAAATGGCGTCAAAAGGAGGAGTGGGTATTCTAATGAATTTGGACGCAGTTCCTCAACGCGAAGAAAATATGTCGGCCTATGAGATGATGCTATCAGAAAGTCAAGAGCGCATGCTTATGGTACTAAAACCAGGCCACGAGTCGGAGGCGCAAAAAATTTTTCATAAATGGGAACTTGACTTTGCTGTTATTGGAGAAATTACCAGCACAAAACATATGGTAATTCACCATAAAGGGGAGATAGTTGCTGATCTTCCAATCGATCCTCTCGCCGAAGCCTCTCCTGAATATGATCGTCCGTGGATTAATGCAAAGAAAAGAGACCCTATCTCTATTGATGACATATCAACTACAATTAACCCCTGTGCAACTCTAAAAACATTACTTGGTTGTCCAGATTTATCATCAAAAAAATGGATTTGGGAACAGTATGATCATATGGTTATGGCCGATACAATAGAAAGGCCAGGTGGGGATGCCGCGGTAGTGAGGATTCATGGCACCTCAAAGGCTATTGCTATTACCGCTGACTGTAATCCACGTTATTGCTATGCTGATCCCTACGAAGGCGGTAAACAAGCTGTTGCAGAAACTTGGCGAAACATCACTGCTACAGGTGCAAAACCTATGGCCATTACTGACAATTTGAATTTTGGAAACCCAGAGCGTCCTGAAATTATGGGCCAATTCGTAGGTTGCATCAAAGGAATTCGTGAAGCCTGCATTGCACTTGATTATCCTGTGGTCTCAGGCAACGTCTCGCTATACAACGAGACCAACGGCGAGGGTATTTTGCCAACTCCAACAATTGGTGGGGTTGGTTTGTTGCTAGATATTGACAAACGAGCTTCAATTGCTTTTGACAAAGAAGGTCAGGATATTGTTTTAATTGGAGAAACTTTAGGTCATTTGGGACAATCTTTGTATCTAAGGGAGATTGAAAATCGTGCAGATGGAACACCTCCACCTGTAGATCTTAACAAAGAGCGCCAAAACGGAAATTTTGTACGCGATCTTATTAGAAACCAGCAAATTACAACGTGCCATGATGTTTCGGGGGGTGGGATATGTGTGGCTTTAGCTGAAATGGCTATTGCTTCAGGAATAGGTTGTAATATCGAAGTCCCAAAAAAAGCTCCAACGATGCTCGGTTGGCTTTTTGGAGAGGATCAAGCGCGCTATTTAATATCAGCAGACAATGCGAGTTCAATTATGGCAAATGCAAAAAGACATGGTATAATTGCCGAAAAAATAGGACAAACAATTGGCAAGGAGTTGACTGTCGGCGCAGAAGCGTCCATATCTTTGGAGGTACTGGAAAACGAGTATATCAACTGGTTGCCTTTATATATGGCAATGTCTTGATTTACATTTCTTTAAATTTGTATTTGATTGGAAGGTTTTACTCAAAATGGCTATGGATGCAACCGAAATCAAACGGTTAATCAAAGAAGCCCTTCCTGATGCTGAAATAACTATTGAAGACTTAAGAGGTGATGGCGACCATTACTCCGCAAAAATAACATCCAGCTCTTTTGAAGGTAAATCACGTGTACAACAACACCAAATTGTTTATGCCGCGCTAAAAGGCAAGATGGGTGGGGAGCTCCATGCTTTGGCCTTAACAACAAAAGTCGCCACCGACAATCAAAAAGGAAAACCCAATGAATGACAATCCCACTTTTGATCGCATTAAAGATGAAATTGATGATACCGATGTGGTATTATTTATGAAAGGCACTCCTATGTTTCCACAGTGTGGGTTCTCAGCAGCTATAGTAGGTGCGTTAACCCAACTTAAAGTAAAATTTAAAGGAATCAATGTCCTTGAAGACATGGAAATGCGAGAGGGTATCAAGGCTTTCTCTGATTGGCCAACAATACCTCAAATGTATATCAAAGGTGAATTCATTGGGGGATGCGACATTGTGCGTGAAATGTATGAAACTGGCGAATTACAAAAACTATTCGATGAGAAAAACATAAATTATTCTGATTAGAAGGCACACCTCCTTTGCAATAGCTGAGCCCTCAGAAGAGCATAATGAGCTTCTGGTTGTAAAACTTTCATACAGTTTTCTTGTGCAGAGCAATTAAATGTTGAGGAACTGAACTTGGGTATTGGCAAAACTTACATTGAGATAAGCAAGTTTCCATTAAGCCGACAGATTATTTTAATGGTATTGCCTATTTCTTTCCTAATAATCTCCTTAATAATGCGTCATAACGCTGGTCCTTTTTGGCTATGGTCAAATCTTGACCCAGATTACTGGTACTTATTTGATGCACTGAACATTATTAATGGAGATTGGCCAAAACATATAGCTCATCCCGGGACTACAGTGCAGTGGATTAGTGCCATAATTATAAAAACTCTCCATCCTCTGAGTACTGCAGAAAACATCAACGTGAAAGTTTTAACTTCACCTGAGCGTTATCTAGTCATCATTGGACATTTTTTTGTTATACTCAACACAATCGCCCTTATTCTTGCAGGTCTGATTAGTTATCAGGTATTTCGCGATCTAGTTCCTTCTCTGTTAATTCAGTTAGGTCCTTTCCTCTCAAAACTAGTGTTTAAATGGACGTTGCACGTTTCACCCGAGCCACTTCTCGTCACGGTGGTCATTGCCCTCGCTATCACTACTATATTGGCACTACGAGAAGGTGAATTAGAGAAACATGGAAATCGTTACGCCATAGTTTTCGCCACAATTGCTGGATTTGGCCTAATTTCTAAAGTCACATCAGCAGGCATCTATTTAATGCCCGTAGTTTTACTTTGGAATTATAAAAAAATAGCTGTTTATTGCTTTTTTACTCTTATTGCTATGATGTTGTTCTCGCTGCCTGCAATCGGAGTTTATGAAGTGATCATTGACAGATTTACAGCAATTTCAACTGCCAGTGGTTTCCACGGTGAGGGGGCGCAAACATTCATAGATTTCGATAACTACCCAAGAAATCTGGTGCGCGTGTCTAGCAGACCAGTATTTTTTCTAGTCTTCTTCTTTGCACTTATTTTAATTTTTCTTCTTCATGAACAATGTAAACGCAACCATCAGCCTTTTCCAATTATTGGTCGGGCAGTTGGTGGTTTGAGCCTAGCCTTTTTTGCTCAAGCATTACTCGTTGCAAAACACCCTGCAGGTCATTATATGCTCCCAGCATTGACTGCCAGCGGTTTTGGGTTCGCTCTAATTTTTCAAACTATGAAAGAACTTTTAAAAAATAGTGATAGAGGTTTGATACGACTTCGTTACTTTTTTACCCTCGCATTGATCGTTATCACCGGAGCACAAATTAATTCGTTATTTAAACTCAATAACCAGTTTAAACAACGCTCAACGAGTTCTGCTGCTATAGACGAGACACCTTTCAAAAATTGCGCACGCATTTATTTCTGGCCCGCTTCTCACCCAATGTATGCCCTGTTTATGGGTAGTTGGAATACAAACTATTCTTTTGCCAATCAGCTTAAAAGCATCTATCCGGAACAAAAAATCATGTTCTATACAAGTGACGGGACATTGCACGGGTTTGGAAACAAATATAACCTAAAAAATCTAAAAAATAAGTTCAGTTGTATTTATGTACGTGGAGAGCGCCCAGATAATTCTCTGGAAGTTTTACAAAATTCATTGGTCACCCTTGCACCAAAAGGGCGCTGTCAGGATGGCGATGAAGCTGTATTCACGTGGGGAATTGATTGCTCAAAATAAAATAATATGCAAAAATATTTAGTGATAATTACAAATTATTAGTGGGGAAAAACTCTCAAAGTATAGAAACCTCAATCATGCTAGCGAGAATAGAATTCAATTACTAGATTTGGTTCCATTTGCACAGGATAGGGAACATCAGCCAACATGGGTTGGCGAACGAATGTTCCTTTCATCTTCTTATGATCAACTTCCATATAATCTGGTGTATCACGCTCAGGCGAGACAACCGCTTCCAAAACCATAGGAATGTCATGCGATTTCTTTCTAACCTCTATGACATCTCCATCAGTGACCAAATATGAGCTAATGTTTACCTTTTTCCCATTAACCTTTATGTGTCCATGGTTGACAAATTGTCGCGCAGCAAAAACCGTCGGGACAAATTTCATACGATATACAACAGCATCTAAACGCCGTTCCAAAATACCAATCAAATTTTCTGATGTGTCGCCACGACGTCGAACTGCCTCTTCATAATAGCGTCGAAATTTTTTTTCAGTGATATTCCCATAGTACCCCTTAAGCTTCTGTTTCGCCAAAAGCTGGGTTCCATAATCCGTATCTTTGCGGCGACGTTGTCCATGCTGACCCGGACGCGTGTCTCGATTATTGATAGGGCTTTTCGGCCGACCCCATAAATTTACCCCTATCCGCCGATCTATTTTATATTTTGACCTAATTCGTCTACTCATTTTTTTCCAATCACTCGTTATCCGGTTGTTTTTGTCCCAATATCTTGTAAAGGCGTCCCTCTTATTTAATCGAGGTAAAACAAAGCGGGGTCAAACTACCCACATTCTTGGGAATAAGGCGGGAATATATAGCTATCCCCTCTGCAAACGCAAGGATTTTAGAGAGAAGTCAGGACAAAATTATATTTAATCTTGTTTCAATTCTGCGTCCCAGTACAAAAAATCGCGCCAACTTTTATGTAAATGATCAGGCGGAAAAGATCGACCTTTTTCTTGTAATTCCCAATTAGTTGGTTGATATGGCTCAATTAGAGGGAACATACCGGACTCTCTAGGCAAACGATGTCCTTTGGATAAATTGCAGGGAGAGCAAGCCGTAACAACATTGTCCCAGAGTGTGGAACCACCACGTGAACGAGGGGTGACATGATCAAAAGTAAGATTTTCAGTTGGAAAATTCTCACCACAATATTGACAAGTAAACCTATCGCGCAAGAAAACATTGAAACGAGTGAACGCTGGAGATTTAACCAATGGTAGATAATCTTTAAGTGATATCACACTGGGCAACTGCATTTCAAAACTTGGCGAACGAGCAACAGTGTCATATTCTTCCACAACATTCACTCTACTCATAAAAACAGCTTTTATAGTATTCTGCCAAGACCACAAAGACAGAGGGAAATAACTCAAAGGCCTAAAATCAGCGTTGAGTACAAGAGCTGGAAATCTTTCCAGAGCTTCAGACACCTTCAACAATCTCCTTCTGTAGACTTTCAAATATAACAAAAGTATTTTGTTTAATGCAAACTACTACTTTATATTCAAATTTTTTTTAATATAAATTTGCAAATATAAATGACTACTTATATTCCAAGTGATTTTACTATAACTCGATTTGCACCCTCTCCCACTGGATTCTTGCATTTAGGACATGCATATTCTGCTCTTTTCGCTGAGGAAAAAGTCAAGTTATCAAACGGTATTTTTATTCTAAGAATTGAAGATATAGACTTCGAGCGTTCTCAAAAATTATTTGAAAAAGCAATATATGAAGATTTAGATTGGCTTGGACTAAAATGGATGAAACCTGTACGTCGTCAATCGGACCACATGGAAGACTATTCGAATGCACTAAAAAAATTGAAAAAAATGGGGATTCTTTATCCCTGTTTTTGCTCCCGCAAGGACATACAAGAAGCAACCCGTGCACCCCACCAAAAAATTCAGGGACCAGACGGAATTATTTATCCTGGAACCTGTAGAGATCTCTCCTTGTCTGAGCGAACTTCACGAGTGAATTCAGGGGAACTGTTTGCACTCAGACTTAACATGAAGAAGGCCATAAACAGCCTTTCAAAAACTCTATACTGGAATGATCTAACCATGGGTCAAGTATGCGCAAAACCCGAAATTTTTGGTGATGTTGTTTTAGGGCGAAAAAACATTCCTACCAGTTACCATTTGGCAGTTACCGTTGACGATCACTTACAAGGGATAAGTATGATTACAAGGGGCGAAGATTTGTTTCAATTGACACACATTCACAGACTTCTCCAAGAATTACTTGATCTTAGAGTACCTAATTACCATCACCACCGTTTATTAAAACATGACAATGGTGTAAAATTCTCAAAAAGGGATAGATCAACTACAATCAAAGCGATGAGGGAACAGGGAAGGACACCCAATGAAGTGCGAAATTTAGTGGGGTTTAAATAATTTAAAGAGAACTTCATTGATCGAAACTTCTCAAAAAATCGTCTTATTATTAACATTCATCATCTCTAAGGTTGATTTTAAATCAATTAGTTAACTAGGTTGATGAAAATTTTACCTTCAAATAGATCAACTGATCATAAGAAGAATTACATAAATTAATTATTTTTATATCAGGTTCTACCACCAAGTAAAAAACTACTTTTCATTACAAAAAAACGAATTGCGCAATCCATGTAGGCCGCCAATTAAGTGTAAATAATCTTCTTGGTCAGGTCCTATCTGTCCATGGCGTATGAGAAAATCTATAACGACCATTGCACAATTAAATTTGAAGTCATCTGTTGTACTTACTCTTTCAATCAATTGATCCATCGTCATCAATAGAAAATCCTCAATTTCACCATCCATATTTTGAGGAATAAAATCTTCTGGAACAAACAAATCATAGACAAAAAGAACATCGCGACGCAAACCCTCAGGTCTCTCAAAACAATAAGTAATCGCTCCAACTGGAACAGCACGGTTGGAAATTTGGTATGGTATATTTGCTTCTTCGGCACATTCCTTTATCAAATTTTCTCTCACAGTTATTCCGATCGGTTGTCCACCAGCAACCATTTGATCAAGCTTACCTGGCCCTGTTGGCTTGTCTAGACTACGTTTGCCCACCCACATGCAAATCCCACTCTCACGCATGGACACACCGTTCAAATGAACTCCATAGCCTATGGTGCCAAATACAGGAACTGCAGCACGCTCAATTTCAAAGAGCGAAGGCGCATTATGAGAGCTAGCAACCCTGTACTTTTCACCACGCCAACCTGATATAATTCTACGCTTAGTTAATGACTCTACTACCTCCCCTATGGCTAAGGTACGGCTCTTGTAGCATTTAATTTTCTCGTTAAAACTCAAAAAAGAACTATTAATTATAAAAACTTCTGGAAAATTCTCGAGTTCATGAGCTAACCATGGCTTTACATAACCAACATCCTTGCCATCTACCTTGAAAGGTAAATAAGTTCTTAGATCTGGTATCTTAAAGGAATTTATACGCTCAAGAAGACTCATTTATACACATAAAAGAACGAGTTAGCATCATTAAATCACAAAATTCAATTTAATATAGTTTATCAAAATGCAATGCCACTCTAATATATTTAGAAATGAAATAAACTCTCAAGCTACTTTTGAAGATACAACATCCACGCTACCTCGTTGCCCTCGATCACGAGTGGTTTTGACATATGCACGATCACAGTGTGCTGCGCAATATGGTTTGCCTTCGACAGCAGGTTGACCACACAAACGGAAGTCTTCATGGCCTGGTTCGCCCTCTGGCCAATTGCACATTCCTGCGGTCAAATCTTCCATCTTCACCATATCGGCAGTAATTGGTACTTTTTTTGGTTTTATGCGAACAGGTTCAGTGGATTTTGAAGCTCGTGGTGTTCTTGTTGATGAGTTAATTGGAGACTGACGTTTTGGCAAACCCAAACGATGAACCTTACCGACAACAGAGTTCTTAGTAACTCCCAAACGGCGGCCAATTTCAAGAGTTGAAATGCCCTCAGCCCAGAGAGCCATTAGTGTTTTTACGCGATCAGGTGTCCAGTCGATTGCCATTTTAATTCAGGAACGTAAAATAAAAAAATTTGAGAACTACAAATAGGTATTCATGTCTAATTTACGCCTAACCTGCCTCCTTTTTTTATTACAATACATAAATAATAACTCAAATTCTACATTTTCTCAATATTTTCATTATACACTCGACATGTTGTTGAAACTACTGAATATTGTGATTTTTATCCACATATATTACAATATTTAGTATTTTTATCCCCCTTTTTAACAGATTTTTCCACTGGTATTTTTTATTCCTCTTAATTA
>MDTD01152466.1_pt1 | contig 13467 bp, 16 predicted proteins | sample 811221 | NCBI WGS metagenome assembly MDTD01 (sample SAMN05326646, study PRJNA326480) | marine metagenome | isolation source: seawater | place: Pacific Ocean: South West | collected 2011
AAGTCGTTCATTTGCTACACCTCGTTCTTGGTCATTTGTGTCCGAATTACTTGAGGATGACGATGACGAGAATACCACTACCGATTTGGTTAGTGGTGCAGTCGGCGAAGGACTTGCCGTTAAGTTTATGGCACACCGTAAGGTTGCTTCAAAACTTCCTAAACCAATTGACATCTTAGATGGCAAGGTTAAGGAGTTAGAGACTAAAGAAATCAGTGCCATGTATTCCTTAACAGTCTCACTTTGCTATGAACTTAAAGAAGCCTGTGATAAAAATGATAAGAAGTTCGACTCAAAAGTCAATAACTTTTTACGTTTTGCGATGGACAATTTTGACACTGAATTGGTTGTAATGGGTATCAAGTTAGCCCTCACTCAGTACTCACTTCCAATTGACCCAGATGAGGTTGAGTGTTTTGATGAGTTCCATAACAGGTTTGGTAAGTACGTAACAGCCGCACAAAGTGCATAAAGCACTAGGAGTTTTGGACGTCTCCTTAAAAAAACGTCCATTTTCTCTTGACAAACTATGGAAATTGTGTTATATTAAATACATAATAAGGCACTGATAGGAGGCAACAATGACAATAGACACTAAAGGCTTTGAACCCAAAGAACTTACGCCAGATGAACTTAAGGTGATGAGAGCTGAGGTACAGGATAGAATCATTGTAGCAAGAGTTGGATTACTTTTAAGACATCCATTTTTTGGTAACATGGCTACTAGGCTTATTGTTAAACATTGTGATGATTGGTGTCCTACTGCCGCAACAGATGGCAAACATTTATTTTACAATACACAATTTTTTAATGCTTTATCTAACAAAGAAATAGAATTTGTTATAGCACATGAAATACTTCATTGTGTATTTGATCATATAATTAGACGTGAAGATAGAGATGCTATGATTTATAATATAGCATGTGACTACATCGTAAACAATACATTGGTTCGTGACAAGATTGGTGAGCCTGTTAAGATGATACAGATTTATCAAGATTGGAAATATGACGGATGGCAGTCAGAAGCAGTATATGATGATATCTATAAAAAGGCAGAAGAGAATGGTAAAAAGTTCTTGGAGCAAATGGGTGAACTTTTAGATGAACACATTGATTGGGAGAGTAAGCCTAGTAAACCTAAAACAGGAAAAGGTGGTAGTAAGCCAGATCAACGTCCTTCTTATACAAAAGAAGAAATGAAAAAAATACGTGATCAAATTAAAGAGAACATGATTTCATCTGCTCAGTCAGCTGGTGCTGGTAACATTCCGGCAGAAGTTGAAAGAATGATTAAAGAACTTACTGAGCCTAAGATGAACTGGAGAGAGATACTTAGACAGCAAATACAAGCTACAATTAGAAATGATTATACTTTTAGTCGTCCTTCACGTAAAGGTTGGCATACAGGTGTAGTACTTCCTGGTATGAATTTTGATCAGCAAATTGATTGTGCTATATGTTTTGATATGTCGGGATCAATCGGAGATGACCAAGCAGTAAACTTCCTTTCGGAAGTAAAAGGTATCATGGACGAATTCAAAGAATACAACTTAAAATTGTGGTGTTTTGATACTGCCGTTTACAACGAAAAAGATTATTCTTCAAGTGACGGAGAAGACTTTAGCGAGTACAAACCAATTGGCGGTGGCGGAACTGAATTTATGGTCAACTGGGAATACATGAAAGAACATGATATTGTTCCTAAAAAACTTATTATGTTTACAGATGGTTATCCTTTTGGTAGCTGGGGTGATCCAGATTACTGTGATACTATATTTGTTATTCACGGCCACCATGATAAGAATTTAAAGGCTCCGTTTGGTGTTACTACACACTATGAGGACGCGGCATAGATGAATGTTAAATTACTTAATCCGCAGGACTACTTTAAGATTAGGAAATTAAAACATGCTTCTCCTCATTTAGCTACGATAGATTTACCTGTCAAGTATAACATCCAAACTGCTATAGAAACATGGATATCTTCCAACTTAAAAAATCGATATTTTATTGGAAAATCGGTAGGTTTAACCAAAAGTAACGCAGTAGAACAAGTGCTAAGAGTGGGTTTTGAAGATCCAAAAGAACTATCTTTTTTCGTTTTGGCTTGTCCACTTTTGAAGTACAAGTAAATACTGAGCAGATAATTACTATATAAGGAGTATAAAAATATGTCTGAAAACAATACAACCATAAAAGATACAACCACTAAAGAAGCACCAGCACAACCACAACAACCTGCTGGAGCACCGGTAGAACTTACTGTTCAAGATTTAGGTGTACTTAGATCTATTATCGACGTTGCTTCTCAAAGAGGTGCTTTTAAGGCAAACGAAATGGAAGCCGTTGGAAAAACATACAACAAACTAGACTCATTCCTTTCAGCTGTCCAAAAAGCAGAAGAAGAAACAAAGAAAGCTAACGAAGCTAAAGACGAGTCTAAAGGAGACAAGTAATGGCTGAGATCAAACACGTAGGAAGACTCAAAAGTAATCAACGTAAAGTTATTGTTGCTTATAGAGTGATTCCTGGAGATGAAGAAGCACAATCTGCTTTAGTAATTGATACTGCTTCACTAGGTGATGCGGATCATGATACTTTGATTAAAACTGTAGAAAGTCCAGCAGGACAAGAAGCATTTGAATTTGCTGAAGTCATGGCTAGAACTACTCTTACAGATGGTGCTAACATGTTAGCAAGATTTCACACTACTAACAAATTACATAAAGTAAAAATGTCAGAAGTTGAAATGATGCCAACACCAACTTATACAATAGGTTTAGATGAACTAAACAAAGTGATTGCTGAACAAAAAGGTACAACAATCGCAGGATTAGCATTAAAGGATCCTAATGAACTTCCTGAAGGAGCAACTATTCAAGAAGCAGGATCTGTAAACGAAATGCCAAAGAAAGCATCAACAGTACAAGCAGAAGCACAGGCGGCAAGAGTACAAGCACCCGATAACGGTGTTTTGTCAGATGAAGATTTAGCGGCAAGCTACAGATCACAAGCTGATAGATTGTACAAAGAAGCTAAAGCTCTTAGGGACCAAGCAGAAGAATTAGTTCCTACTAAAAAGAAAAGCAAAGCCAGTGTCAAAGCGGCTACCTGATGATGTAATTCGACATTGGCCAGACGTTTTCAAAGACATTGATATACATACTATTCCCATAAACTACCTTGCTTCTATTAAGGTTGAATTTAAGAAAGGTAGAGTGTGGGAAATAGATTGTAACGCAAAACGCTCAACTGGTGTAGATTTAGATAAAAGCATAGCCGACTTATTCAACCAATATGGCGATGACATACTACACGTTGATTTTAGGTTAAACACCCCTAAATTAAAGAGAGACATAGAAAAACGCACTAGAGCCTTCCTAAAAAACCCAAGGAAAAAGAAGAAGTAATTATAGGTCAATTGGCATAAATATATGTAACAACGAATTAGGAGTATTAGATGGGTACTTTAAGACTAAAAAGAGGAACAAAAACAGCATTACAAACCACACCAGGGTTTACACCTGCTGAGGGTGAGCTAGTTTACACCACAGACAGTAAAGAAGTTTTTGTAGGAGATGGTATTACACAGGGCGGTGTGCCAGTTTCAGTATCCACACAAAACCTAGAAGACCTAGGTAATGTACAAGCACTAGCCGCACAGAAAGATCAAATATTAGTTTACAACGGTTCCAATTGGGCCGCAACGGATAATCCACAACTAGACTTACGTGGTAACATATATGCTGACGATTCTACACTATTAGTAGATGCTATTAACGGAAAAATAGTTGGTCCAGTAGAAACAAGTTCAGTAACTGCTACAAATCTTGTAGGTAACCTTGTTGGTGATGTAACAGGATCTGTAACAGGTAACGTGGTAGGAAATACAACAGGTACACACTTTGGTAATGTAACAGGTAACCTACTCGGTGACATGTTAGGTAGTGTATTTTCAGATGATTCAAGTGTGATGATTGATGCGGTTGGTAAAAGAGTAGTTGCTAACATTGAATCTCCAAGCATAAAAACAACACGAGAAATTGAAGTTACAGCGGCGGGTGAGAACTCAGGTATACAAGTAACTGGTATAGCAGGTGCGGGATCAACTGGACCAAAACTTATTGTTAGAAGTTCTAATGGTACTACGTTGGCTCCAACAGTAAGTGTTGGTGGAACAACTGGTGATGGATTGATGGACTTACATGGTATGGGCTTTGATGGCACTGACTATAAATTAGCAGGCATGCTAAGAGTTGCTGTCGACCTAGATGCTACTGTATCAGCAAATACTGTTCCTGGAAGAATTAATCTTATTACTGCTAACAGTTCAGGAAACTTAATCAATCTATTGACATTTAATAGTTCAGGTAATTTGGGTATTGGATTACCAAGACCACTTGAAAAGTTACATGTAAATGGAAACGCAAGAGCAACAGGATTTGTACAGTTTGGTTCTTTAACCACAGTAGAACGTGACGCACTTACGGCCGCTAACGGAATGGTTATTTACAATTCAACTGATAACAAGTTCCAAGGCTACGAAAACGGTGCTTGGGTTAATTTAGTCTAAATTTAGTAATCATTATTTCATCAAGAGTAGTACAAACTTCTTTTCCACATATAGTCCATGCTTCGTTAAAGATACGTAAATTCTTTTCAAAAATATTTCCAACGATTCCGGTATTGGCACAAGTCCCATATTGTACATCTCCGTTAGCTTGAATAAGTATTTTTTTATTAGTAATACCACATTTCCAACCTTGAAACTTGTTAGTTCTTTTTTGTAAAAAATCCACAGCATTAGTTTGAATAGTATCGTCTACTGTAAAATTAAGGTAGTCAGGCATCTTTTGATCAAGTGTTTCTATATATTCTAATTCTTCTTTAGTGTAGTAATTTAAATCTCCGTTATCTAATTTTTGATGATAACCTTTTAGATTTCTGCTAGATTGAAATGTTTGATTTGTTACTTTGGTTTTCTTATTAAATAATGGATTTACAGGAATCTTAACAATAGGTGTTTCTTTAAGTTTATTTTCCAACTCAAATATTTTGTCAAACAAACCTTGTGCTAACATTGCTCTTACTTCAACATTCCCTCCGTTGGTTTTTATCATGTCTACAAATTCAACTATTTTATCAATATCTGCACTTTCAGGATGAAAACTAATTTTAATATTGATGTTTTTGAAAGATTCTTTACTGTAATCATATATACGTAATGGCAAACTACCATTTGTAAATATACCAACTCTCATTCCGTTTTCGCCCATGTAATTGAACCATTGATGAACATCTTTAATCAAAAAAGGTTCACCTCCTGTTATGTATACTAGAATAGATTTATTTGTAGGAACTGAGTCTCTTATTTTTCTAGATGCTTTAATTAAATCATTTATTTTAGGTAGCTTGGATTTTACAATAGGTAAGTGGTTACTAGGTTCACAATAGCTACAGTCATAATTACACATGTCTGTAGGGCGCCAATGTACAATGTAATCTTCGTACCAATCAAATTTTTCTATCTTTGATATACTCATTGTACAGATCTTTCCTGTTTATTTTACCTTGGCCTTTTCTTTTAATTTCTTTCACGTAAAATATTTTAGGTATTTTATAACGTACTAATTTATCTTTTAATTTATCCAAGTCTACTTTTCCAACCACTTCCGCATATACTTTATCATATCCAAATACAACGGCATCTTCAGCTCCGCATTGTAATAATGCTTTTTCTACTTCATAAGGCATAATTTTCCAACCGCCCTTTATAATTGTTTCTTTTTTTCTCCCAGTGATAAAAAGATATCCGTCTTTATCTATGTGTCCGATATCTCCTGTAGCAAATCCGTTTACAATTATTTCACTATCAGCGGTAAATGTAACTTTAATTTTGTCTAAAACAAATCCTACACTATTATATTTTTGTGGATAGTGCATAATACTTATTGTACCTATTTCATTTATTCCGTAGCTATCAGTAGTAATACAATTGAAATACTGCTGAGCTTTTATTTTAAAATCTTTATACATTGGTGCTCCAACAGTTCTTATGTGTCTTATAGTCATATTTTCATAAGGTACGTCAGTATCCATCATTCCATTTAGCACATTAGGACTTCCTATTATAAACGTAGGATTTACTGTTGGCCAGTTTTTCCAAGGATTATTTAAAACATGATAGGTTGCTCCGTACTTGTAACAAGCACAAAACGTTTGAAATCCTATACATACCCATAAAGGAATGAAGTTGACTGTACTGTCATAACTGCTTATGTTAGCATGTATCTGTATGTTATTATCTAAGCCATCTACTTCATATTGCTGTTTTGTAATTGGAACTATTCTTGGTTTATCAGTACTACCGCTTGAACATATTCCTACAACCTCATCTTCTGTACACTGATTAAATTTAGGTTCTGGTAAAGCATTGTCCCATATATCAATGTCGTAGAAATCTAATTCAAAAGTTTTTGAATCTTTATCTATTATTACTGGACTACAAATCTTCATAGCACCAAATATCTTGAAAATATTTTTCCATTCACTATAAATGCCTATACGACAGGTTTTATCGTACCCAGCTTCTATCAGTTGGTTAGCATATTCTTGAGCTCTATTGTCGAATTCTTGTTTGGTATAAGATTCGCCGTCCTCAAACTTTAGTATGGTAGTCACGAATTTCCTTTTCAATCATGTTTAGGTATTGTAATCTATACTCATTATGCGATTTCAATATAGTACGTTTGGTCTCATAACCATAACGTTCTCCTAAATATTTATGATTGGGTTTCAGTTGATCAAACTCTTGTTGATTCATAACTTTTCCTATATTACCGTATCTAACCATATCAAAGGATCTATCAATATGTGATACCATAAAAGCGTGATGAACTCCAGGCAATTCATAATGTTTGGAAGGTGGATGCTTTAACATGTCTCTAAAAATTGCGTACTTGTTTTGTCCGTTATCTTCTGTACCGGCTATCACAACTGCATTACTGTAATCCACATCTAGCATTGATTCTGCTATGGCAATACAGCCTGGATAAAATAGATAATTTTTTAAAAAACGTTTGTGATTTACAATGCCTAAGAATGCTCCTAAACTAAATCCTATATGAATAAGATCACCTTCAGGAAATTTTACATTAAACATTTCACTAAACGTAACATCGTGAGCGTCTTGCTTATCTCCATCACTCCACCATAGGTTTGTGATTCCGTGTGGAGTAAAGTAGTCGATTAGATGCACTTCGTAACCTTTACTTTCAAAGAATACACGAGTGAAGGATTCAGCAGAGCCGATTCCCCCACTTCCATGTGATATGACTATTTTCATTTTAAGCCAAGTTCAACCTTAAACACACTTTTTAAACCAAGTGCTTTTGTATTGAATTTGACTAGGTCCCGTAATGCTTCTACAGTTACGAATGTCATAAGTGTATCTCTATGATCATTTCCTGCCTTACCAATTTTCCATTCGTATTTGCCTACTTTCTTTTCAATGATGGCTCTACTATCAGCATTATTAGACATAGCTGTTAAAGCATTTTGTAACTTAACAGCATTAGGATTTCCTTTGTTTACCCATAATGCTTTTTGCATACCGTCTCTGAATGATTTGACTAACTTGTAAGCATCATAAAAATCACCACTTGGCTTTTTACCCCAAAGTTCTTCAAACAGTATTTCAAATTGATACCCAGGATAGTTTGGATCATCTGCGTGACTTCCGTCAGCTTGTAGTATTCCATGATGAAACCAAATCACAGCATTTTCATCTGGCTCGACATGTTTTTTGTAAGCCGCAGGATTTTCTCTTGTGCCTGTAAGCTCACCACGTTTAAAGGCAAGACGTCTTTCGCTACCTCCCATGCCTTTGATCCATTTTACGTTTTCCTTAAAACAGGATATATATTCATCCATATTTTTATCAGGTCCACATATTAACATAGTCATTGCGTATGCTTCTGGTGTTTGGCCACTGCCTGCCGCAAAGCTAGGATTAGTCATATCTTCTCCGATACGTTTACCTGCGATGATGTTAAGATTCATTAGTCCTATACTTTCGTATTGACGATAGTCATAGTCAACTTCTTCTTGTAAAAAAGCAACGCCATTACCTCCATGTGATACCATAATTACTTTATCGTTATCACGCATTTCGTTATGCCATTTATTAAATCCTGGAATATCTCTTGCTCCAGGAATATGTTTGATATTAATATTTTCTCCAAGATACTTTTCAAGTTCTTTAGCAACTATCTCTGCCCAAACACTTGTGCCTCCTCCTGGTTTTTGTGGCACTACCATTGTGTAATCAGCATTTGCTACTGTGGTAAACATAGCAAATATTAGTCCTAATATTATTTTACGCATAGTTTATTTTCCTTTTTGATGTTAATCCCCATATTAGTGTTACAATTATTGCGACACATAAACCGAGGAATATTGGTTTATCTAACAGTTTATCTACTGTGTAAAGTCCTGTCATTTGTACTGTGAGTGCTTCTATTCTATCTGATAGAATAAACGCAAATAGCAGTGCAGGTCTGCTAAATTTGTATCGTTTTGCTAGTAGTCCTACTATACTACAAACAACCAAAATAAAATAATCTTCCCAGCCGCCGGTATATTGGACACATGCCAAAATTATAAATCCAAGCAAAATTGGAAAGTAATACTTGTAAGGTATTTGTGCTATCTTCGCTATATATGGCGTCGTAAACAAGCATAGAGCGCCTACAAGCACGGTTGAAAGCATAAAACCGTATAACATACTATCGAAGAATTTAGAGTCATTTGCGAGCTCTAAAGTGCCTAATTCAAAATCCAAATAAGCAAATAATCCAATTACGATTGCGGCAAAACTTGCTCCTGGGATTCCAAATAATACTGTGGGAATCATTGAAGTAGCTTTTTGGGCGTTATTAGCACCTTCAGGTCCTATTACTCCTTTAATATTTCCATTACCAAATTTATCCTTAGGATGACTTGCCACTGTCGAACTATACGCCATCCAGTCTGCCACTGCTCCTCCTAAACCAGGAAGCAATCCTATGAATGCTCCTATAAAGCCTCCTCGCATAGCGTCCCATTTGTTTTTCCATACAGCAAGTATTCCCTCTCTAGTTTGCCTACCATTACCTAGCACTACCATGCTGGTATTTGTTCTTTGCTTTAAGCCTGATAATAATTCTGGAATAGCAAATAGTCCTGCGACAAGTGGCATCAGTTGAACGCCATCACCTAAATATTCCCAACCACCTGTCCATCTATCAGCATTGGTGCTAGGATCTACTCCTATTAAACCAACAAACAATCCTATACACAAGGCAAGCAAACTTCTAAACCAAAATTTATTTGTAACAAAAGTTACACAAACTAAAGCTAACATAGTAAACGCCCATAATTCGGGTACACCGAATATCATAATTAATTGTGTATAATAAGGTAATAAGAAAAAAGTTAACGATCCCCATATGAGCCCGTTTAATGTACTTGTGGTTACTGCTGAACTAATGGCATAAGTTGCCTGCCCTTTTAATGCCAACGGAAAACCATCTATCATTGTTGCCGCGGCACTATTAGCACCTGGTATTCCTAACAACACACCTGTATACGTATCTCCTGTAGTGCTTGCCGCAACTACTGCCATAACAAAAATTACGGCCAAATAAGGATCTGGAAATAAAGTTATAAAAGAAAACACAAAAATTAAACCAGTAGTTGCTCCTGCGCCGGGCAATATGCCAATTATTAAGCCGTAAAATGTTCCTGCTAGTAATGCCAATAGTGAAGCCATGCTGTTTTCCTTCTATATAATTAATTATGTAACAAATGGACTTTTTTTAAAGATCTTGGATTTTTTTTGAAAGAAAGTGAAAAAAATTATGAATACACGAATTTTTTCCTTAGTAATGGAAAATTTACAGCACACATTTAGCCTGCCTAAATATGCTGATTTACATATAGATAGACAAAGCATTATTGATGAATTGCCTTTTACTCCTGCTCGGAAAGATAAATTTTGCCAGAATATCATGAATGAACTAGACATCGAACACTTGGATTTAACTGGTACTATAGAACAGTTTGTACAATCTTTAGATACTTTCTACATGAAAAGATTCTTTGGAGAAATTTGGAAACCAAACACTGACGAACACACATACAGTGGTTGGAGCATAGTTGACAGAATAAATGAACGCAATCCAAAAAATGTTCTTGACTTTGGGTGTGGTTATAATCAATTTAAACCACGAATAAAAAATCTAACTGGCATTGATCCATTTAATGAAAATGCGGACTACATGGTTGACATTTTAGATTTCAATGTAGATGAAAAATACGACCACATGATTGTATTTGGAAGTCTAAACTTTGGTGATGAAAACGATATAAGAGTACGTTTCAAAAAATTATATTCGCTACTAGCAACAGGTGGTAGAATGTATTTTAGAGTCAATCCAGGAATACTTTGGCCTAAAGGTCCTTATGTAGATATTTTTCCATGGAGTTTTGAATTTGCTTATGCACTAGCCAAAGAGCATAATTGTAAATTAGAACAATACAAAAAAGATAGAAAACGTTATTACTTTGAAATCTTAAAGATGTGATCTATTTTCAAATAGAACTTTACACTTATCATAATTTACTTTATTAACAATAAGTCCTAATTTTTTACACATTTCTTCATACACATCAAATTTTAAAACGTCATTTATTTCTGTTATAATGACATCTTTATCTGTAGAATATTTTTTATAGTTTTCTATTTGATCTTCAAATTCGTTAATCAAAACTTGTTTCATTGTTATACCTTGTTCTTTTGCTTTGTCTTCATATAGATCCTTGTAAAGATATTCTTTATTTTTAGGATCAACAAAATAATAGTAACTACTACGCATCCATCTTTCGATTAATAGATCAATATCATTTGGAATAACAACTACATATTGAGCAGGATCAAAAAAATTTTTTGTCTCATCTAGATTATCATGTAAAGTGTAAATGAAATGATTAGGATATAATTTTTTCTTCCAGGCTTGTATATCACTTGGCGTTGTGTTTATTCCTCTTGAACGAGCAAAACTTAGAACTGGTGGTATGGTATATTTAGGATCTAAGCCCTTAGGCTTCGCGCCTTTGAATCTCTTGTTGAAATGCATTTTACTAAAGTTTTTATCTTTCCCCATATAAGGTAACCACGGGTGTTCATTATTTTGTTCGTGATTGTACCATTCAACATTTTCGCAACAAGCTATCATGCGTCCTAACATGTGTCCTCCGCTACCTTGCGGAAAATTTATTGTAACACAATTACTTTCTACCATAATACCAATAGCATCCTTCTTCAAATTTTACAATATCACCTGTAGCAAACCAATCATCATATACACATATATTACCTTTTACATAAAGTTCTTTCCTAACAATTTTAACATCACAAAATGTTGTATCTCCAATTATTGTATGTAAAGGTAAATCATAAGCCTCAGGATCTTGTTCTGTATATGTTTTGTTTATTGCCATGGGTCCTATTTCGCTCATTCCCCAATTAGCAATAAATGTTGCTCCTTTAGCAACAAATCTATTAATACATTCCGCAGGCACCCTATCACTACCACAAGCAATAATTTTACCAGTCAAATCTAAATTAGCCCAACCTTTTGTTTTAGTTACAGCAAGTGCCATTCCTGGTGTAAGATGACTATGGGTAAAATTTTTTATTTTGCTTACCCAACTAAATGGATTAAATTGTTCTATATAAACTTCTGCGTCAATTTCAATTGCTGGTAAAGTTTGTGCTAGTAATCCGCCAGCATGGTCTAGCTTACATACAGTATAAATTTTACTAGTACTGGTAATCTTTTGAACATCTCGTGCGGCTTGATTTGCGTATTTTATCTTATCAGGGCTTTGATAAATTTGTTTTGCTGGTCCTGTTGTGCCACTGGAATTAATACTAGTGCCGTTTTTTAAAATGTTTTTCAGTTCCATCAGTAATCTTCTTAGCTAATTTGTAAGGTGTAAAAGCAAATAAAAAAGGAAATATGGCATGTATTGTGCCAGTTATAAAGACTAATAGAGCTAGTATGTTAAAGTACATAGCATAAAAGAAATGTTTAAAATAATTAGATTTTACTTTTTTTAAATGATTCCATTCTATCATAACATATGGTCCTTCAACAAATTCCAACTGTGTTTTCCCATAAGTCCTTGGTGTCCGTTCTCACTGTAAAAATATATATCATTTACAGCTTCTTCCTTATTCACTTTATAATAATCCCAATAATCGCCTTTTCTAGTGTTACAGGAATACAATGCCTTTATCCATTTATGTATTCCTATGTATGTTTTATTAATTAATCTATTATATACATCGGGTTTGTCTTCTAATAAAAGAAAATTTTTAATTCCGCTCTGGGCCGCAAAATTAGCAGTAGCATTCAAAGGTTCAATAAATCCAGCACTTAAACCTAAAAATAAAACATTATCTTTCCAAGCCTGTTCTGGTATTCTAGTTTCAAATTTAATTACGTTTTCGTGTTTAACGCCTGTTGTTTTTTCAAACTCTTTTACAGCATTGTCTATAGTAATATATTTAGAACTAAAAACATACCCATAACTTAATCTTGTCTGTAAACTTATACTCCATAACCATCCATTGCTTAAAGCCTGTGATTTTGTGTAAGGAATATATTTACTTGGAGCATTACCTATCACAGCATAGTCATTAATTAGAAAATCACTTTTATTATGCTCTAATCCTACTTGATCAGTAAGCACACCGTTTTGTCCTGTAGCATCAATATAAAATTCCTCTTTGTTATATTGGTCTTTTGTAAATTGAGAATTTACCATCTTAAAATTGTCTTGCTGTTCGCACCATTTTTGTAATACTTGACAAAATCCAGGAGCATCTATATGATAAGCATAAGTTTGATGTCTATCAGTTTTAATTGCCTCAGGTTCATTAGCAGAGTAATACAGCCAACTATTATTATCTTTCCAACCAGAAAACAATGTGCCATATTTGAAAAACCCATTTACCTTGTTTAAGAATTCTTGATCAGACATGCCAATTAATTTAGGTATTTCGTTTATTGTAGGAACAGTAGATTCTCCTATTTTTCTAACTATTGTGTTTGGATCTCTAAATAGATTTACTTGTTTATTTGCTTTTAGCAAATATAAACATGCTATCCATGCCGCAGTACCACTTCCGATTACATTAATCTTCATACCGCTTCCTTATTTCAAAGTATCTATCATTATTTAATTTCCAAACACTTTGCCAGGAGTTGAAAATTTGTTCGTTACAAATCCATTCAACCATTTTACCCCTAGCCAAGACAGAAAAACTATTATGTATTCTATTCATTCTTCCACTGTTATCTCTATCTGTATTTGTTGTTATATACAATGGCTTGCCTTTAGCAAATTCTATCTGTA
>MDTD01159790.1_pt1 | contig 13467 bp, 14 predicted proteins | sample 811221 | NCBI WGS metagenome assembly MDTD01 (sample SAMN05326646, study PRJNA326480) | marine metagenome | isolation source: seawater | place: Pacific Ocean: South West | collected 2011
AAAAAAAAATAATAAAATAAAAAAAAACAAATTAAAATTTGTTTTTTTTTCAAGAATTCACCCATCAAAAAATTTAATTAAATTGGTCGAAATTTGGAAAAATAATAATTTTTTCAAAAAATACGATCTTGATATATATGGTGAAGTTGAAAATTTTGAATATCATTACAACATTATAAAAAAAATAAGAAATTTAGAAAATATAAAATATAGAGGACCTATAAATAATAACTTGGGTGAAAAATTATCGAATTATGATGTTTTTCTTCATCCATCCGAGTCTGAAAATTTTGGTTTAGTTATACTAGAGGCAATGGCGTGTGGTTTATTACCTGTCGTAAACAGAAAACTGGATTGGAAAATTTTAGATGAAAAAAATATAGGATATAGTTTAGATTTTGACACTAAAAAGTTAAAAAATTTAATTGTTAAATTAGATAAATCAAAAAAAAAAATAAGAAGTAAAAAGTTTCAAAAAAAATTAGAAAATTTTTTATCAAAAAATTATAATTGGAATTATATAATTCGTGACTATTATAAAAATTATTTAGATTTATTTGGTGAGAAGTATTAATAACTTTTTTTGAAAATAAAAAAAATTAATTATTTTTTAGAATTTAAACTTTTCTAAAAAATTGAAAATTGAGAATGTAGGATGTGAATTCCAGGTAAAAACTATTAATGAAAATAGCACAAATTTAATTTTGGAAAAATTTTGAGATTTTGAATTTACTAAAAAATAAGTTAAAATAGCTGGGTAAGCCAATGTAGATAATCTGATAATATTTTTCCCGCTTACCTCCAATCCTTGCAAAATGGGTTGTAATATTATTAATGTAACAAAAAAGATAATATAATAATTAAGATTTTGATTTTTTTGAATTTCTATTAAGCTTTTTTTGATAAAAAGGAAGTAATAAATTATTAATGGTGCGAAACTAAGAAAAGGCCAAGTAAAGAAAATAAATAATTCATTAAAAGTTTTCTTTTCAATAAACAAACCAAAAATAGTTACAAAGTATTGATCACTTCTGCTTACTTCCGTGGCTGGAACTAATGACGAGTAAGCATAGCACAAAAAATATATTAATAAAAAGATAAAAAAAGATAAAATTATTTCTAAATTTTTCATATAAAATTTATTTTTTTGAATCATTTTTAAAATAAAAATACTTAGACAAATCGCAGCAGCACTCTGTCTTGCGAAGGAAGCAATTATTAATCCTAAATAAAATTTCTTCTTATTTTTTTCTTTAAAACTAGCTATTGTAATAAGACTCCCGTAAATAAATAACAAATCATTAATTATTAGAGGTACAGCAATATAGTATCTAGTAAAATAAGGATTAAAATTTAAAACTAATAATGAAAGCAGGATTAAATTAATATTAATTTTAATTTGAAAAAATATGTCTATAAAATATTTATTAATTAACAGGATTACCGTTATTGTTAATATCCTATATAATACATAAATTTCAATATTTAATATTTTAGAAACAATCCCAATAATATATGGAAAAAAAAACCTTTCTGAGTGAATTGGTTGAATACCTGTTGCAGAAATATTTGGTGCATATTTTGAAATTTCGAAATATGAAAATCCATCTGCTCCACCATATATTAAACTTTCTTCATAATTAAAATATGAATTCGTTAAAAAAATATATAATAAAATTATAAATAAAAAAAAATAAGATATGTTTTTATTAGAGCTCATTTTTATCAATTAATCCCTTTATCCAATATTTTAAAATAATATACCAATCTAAAACAGGTCTTATTTTTGAGTAATCTTTTTCATATGGATAATTCATACTTACAGCTACTTCACAAAATTTTATATTTTTTGATTGTATTATTTTTCCATAACTAAAGTATTCATATCCATATGTATAAAGTTCTTTTTTAAAAAAATTTTTTTTAAAATTTTTAAATATTTCAACTTTGAAAGCTCTAAAACCACAAGTGGTATCACTTATTTTTTTTCTTAAAACTAATTTTAAAATAAAGCTAAAACTCTTTATTAAAATTAATCTTATCAAAGGATTATTTTTTCTGGAGGAGCCCTCTAAAAATCTACTTCCAGATACAAAATCGTATTTTTTATGTATTATCAAGTTCATAAATCTGTCAATTTGACTAGGATCCATTTTTCCATTTCCAGCTAAATGAATTAAAAAATCAAATTTGTATTTTTTTGCATATAAAAATCCCATCATAAGAGCATAACCAACACCTTTATTTTTTTTTAAGTTTAAATATTTGTTACCACTATTTTTAAGTAAAATGAGAGAATTATCAGTAGATCCGTTGTTCACAAAAAGGTATTGTAGATTGAAAACTTGAAATTTATTTTTTTTTATTTGATCTAAAAGCTTGTTGAGTTTATTATATTCGTTAAAAACAGGAATAACACATAAAGTTTTCATAACCCATCAGTACATTAAATTGAAAAATAATCAAATTGGAATAATCGGTGTTGGATATTGGGGTACCAATATAATTAATGCCCTATATCAAATTGGTATCAAAAAAATTTATTGTTTTGATAAAGACCGTCAAAATCAAAAAGAAATAAGAAAAAAATTTCCTAAAATATATGTAATTTCAAATTTTAAAAAATTTCTTGATCTAAATTTGTCAGGAGTAATTATTTCTGTAGATACAAAAAACCACTTTAGCATAGCTAGCAAGTGTTTAAAAAATGGTTTTAATGTATTTATTGAAAAACCCTCAACAAATAGTTCTAAAAAACTTCAAAAGTTAAATAAGATTGCTGTATCAAAAAAATTATTCATAATGAGTGGTTATATTTATTTTTACAATGATTACATTAAATACATAAAAAAAATTATAAAAAAGAATTTTTTAGGAAAAATTTTTTATGTTTCTTGTGAAAGGCTTAATTTAGGTCCGGTGAGAAGTGACGTTTCCTCAGCCTGGGATTTATCTTCACACGATATTGCAATTTGCAATTATTTATTTGATGATAATTTGTCAATTTTAAACACAGAAGGGTACGATTTTTTAAAAAAAAAGATTAATGATATTTCCTTTATTTCAGCAAAGATCAAAAATATAAAAATAGATTTAAAAGCAAGTTGGCTTAATCCTGAAAAAGTAAGAAAAATAATCATTCTTGGAAAAAAAAGAATGCTATTATTTGATGAATTAGATTTTAAAAATCCAATAAAAATTTACAATAAATACGCAACATATCCAAAAATCCAAAAATTTAAAAAAGGTTTCTTTACTCAAAAAGCAAATATTTTTTTGGGCTCTACTTTAAAGCCAAAAATAAAATCAAAATCTCCGTTAGAAAATGAAATGCTTGAGTTTATAAAATGTATAAATTTTAAAAAAAAACCAGTTCCACTATCAAAGTCTATTAATATTTTAAAAACACTTGAAAAACTAAATTGAGTTAAGAATTTTACAGATTTTAATTAAGTCAATTTTTTTTAGATTTGGATCAATAGGGAGACTTATACCAAAATTAGAAAAATTCTCAGCATTCGGATAAGATTTATTTTTGAAAATTTTTTTTACTGCTTTCAATTTATGTAATGGTTGTGGATAATGTTTACCATATTGAATCTTATTTTTTTCAAATAATTTTCTAATTTTTTTTTCTTTTTTACTTAAAATTACATATTGATGGTAAATACAGCCTTTTGAGTAATTTATTTTTTTAATATGATTATTTATTATTTTGTGATTGTAAAATTCTGCTATTCTAACCCTTTTTAGATTATTTTTATGAAGTGATTTTAATTTATTATTTAAAATTGCAGCTTGAATGGTATCTAGTCTACTATTAAAACCAATGATATCATGCTCATATTTTTTTATACCACCTAAATTTCTTAATTTTAGTAATTTAGTATATAAATTTTTGGAATTAGTTGTAATAGCACCGGCGTCTCCGTAAGCACCTAAATTTTTACCAGGATAAAAACTAAAGCAACCTAGATTTCCCATAGATCCAGCAATAGAACCTTTTTTATCAGATGAAAAATCTTTAGCTCCATGTGCTTGAGCTGCATCTTCAATAATGTAAATCTTTTTTTTATTTATTATTTTTTTTAATTCTTTAAAATTACAACATTCTCCATAAAGGTGCACAATAATAATTGCAGAGGTTTTCTTTGTAATTTTTTTTTTTAATTTGATTTATAGAAATGGTAGGATTTGCTTTTTGTATATCAACTAATACTGGTTTTAAATTTGCTCTTAAAACTGCAAACAGTGTTGACACATAGGTTTGAGCAGGAATTATCACTTCGGAATTTTTTTTTAAATTTAATGCTTTTAATGATAAAAAAAGTGCATCAGAACCACTATTACAGCCAACAGCATATTTAGTATTACAAAATTTTGCAAAATTTTTCTCAAATTCAAAAACTTGTTTTCCATTAATAAAATTTGTTTTTTTTATGATATTTTTAAAATCACTTATGTTCTTGTGAAATTTGTCTTTATCCTGTTCATATATATCAAAAAATTTAACCATTCGTTCTACTTACTAATTTTTTTTACATTTACAACGTTTATTAATTTAAATTAATACTGTAGTTATTGAATATGAAATTTAATAAAAAAAAATCCTCAATTAAAAATGTTAAATTCGGAAAAAACGTCACTATTATTGAGCCGGTAAATCTATATGGATGTGAAATCAAAGATAATTGTTTTATTGGTCCCTTTGTAGAAATACAAAATAGAGTAAAAATTGGAAAAAATACAAGAATTCAAAGTCACAGTTTTATTTGTTCAAATGTAGATATTGGTGAAAATTGTTTTATTGGACATAGTGTTTGTTTTATTAATGATAAGTTTAAGGACAATAAGTTAGAAAGAAATAAAAAAAAATTTTTGAAAACCAAAGTTGGCTCAGGGGTTTTGATTGGAAGTAATTCTACCATTTTACCTGTTACTATAAATTCTAAAGTAGTAATTGGAGCTGGCTCAGTAGTTACAAAAAATTGTCTAACGAAAAAAATTTATGCAGGTAATCCTGCTAAAGAAATAAAAAGATAAGATGATTGCTATAATTGATTATGATGGTGGTAATTATAAATCAGTTATAAATATTTTAAATAGATCAAAAATTCAATTTATTCTTACTAATGATGAAAAAGAAATACTGAAGTCTAAAAAAATTATTTTACCAGGTGTTTCAAATTTTAATTATTGTATGAAAAAATTGAGATCTTTAAATCTTGATAAAATTTTGCACGAGGCTGTTATTATTAAAAAAAAGAAAATTCTTGGAATTTGCTCTGGTATGCAAGTATTAGGTACTCATAGTGAAGAGGGAAATGTAGAAGGGCTCAATTTTGTAAATGGTACAGTAAAGAAAATAGTGTCGGATAAATATTTTAAAGTTCCTCACATGGGTTGGAATAAAGTAAATACTAAAAATAATGATCTTTTTAAAGACATTAAAAATATGACAAGATTTTATTTTTGTCATTCTTATCATTTTACTAGCAATGATAAAAATCTTAAAACAAATATGACAAATTATAAATTTGATATATGTGCTGCCTTTAATTATCTAAATATCTATGGAGTTCAGTTTCATCCTGAAAAAAGTTATAGTGAGGGTTCTAAATTAATTAATAATTTTTATGAAATTAGTTAATGAAAAAATTAATTAGAATTATTCCTAATTTATTAATTAAAGATAATTATTTAGTTAAAGGACAACAATTTAAAAATCATAAATATGTAGGTGATATTTTTAATGCAGTAAAGATTTTTTCAGAAAAAAAGGTTCACGAAATTCAAATTTTAGATATTTCTGCTAGAAAAAAAAATAAATGTATAGATTTGAATCTTATTAAAAAAATTCGTACAGAAATTTTTGTTCCATTAGCAGTAGGTGGAGGTATAAGAAATATAGATGAAGTTAGTAAAATAATTAACGAAGGAGTTGAGAAGGTAATTATTAATTCTGAAAATTTTTCTGACAACAATTTAATAGAACAAATTTCTAAAAAATTTGGATCTCAGAGCACAGTTGTATCAATTGATGTAAAAAAAATTGATGAGAAATATAAAATTATGTCGAACAATGGTGAAAAAATAGAAAATCATAATTTAATTGATTTTATAAAAGATGTTCAGAATAAAGGTGCTGGAGAGATTATATTAACATCTATTGAAAATGAGGGTTTGAAAAGTGGTTTGAATCTTGAATTATATAAATTAGTTGAAGATCATGTAAAAGTTCCATTGGTAGCAAATGGTGGTATTGCATCAATAAATGATATAACTAATTTTTTTAATAGTTCCCCATTTGCAGCAGTAGCATGTGGAGCGTTATTTGTTTTTTTTGGTAGTAGAAATGCTGTATTAATAAATTATCCAGATAAAACATCAATAGAAGAAATCATGTTAAAATATGAATAATTTAAAAAGAATCTTTCCTTTATTAGTCTTAATTTTATTCATATCTATAATTTTCTATTACTACAAAAACAATAAGTCAGATTTTTTAGCCATTCAACAAATTGACTCATTTTTATTAATTGAGATAATTATATTATGTTTTTTATATTTATTAACTGAAGGGGCTATATTAAAAAACATTGTTAATTTTTTAGGAAAAAAAATAAACTTTTTTCAATCTTTTTTGGTTATGAATGCAACTTATTTTTGTAATACTTTTATACAATTTTCAGGGCTTGGTTATAGAGTTTATTATTTAAAAAAATTTAAGAAAATAAAAATTTCAGAAATATTAAGATTTAGTATTGATACGATAGTGTGCGAAATACTTATTTTTAGCTTGATAGGCTTAATTTCGATATCATTTATCGATTTGTATTCAGAAAAAATAAAAATTAGCAACACACTGTATTTAGTTTTTTCAATTTTTTTTTTAAGTTCTATAATTTATCTGAACTTTCTTGGCAAAATAATTTCAAGTATAAAAATATTATTAAATAAATTTAATTTAACTTTATTAGATAAAATAATTGATATCTTTTTAATAAAAAAGAAAAATAATAACTCTTTTTATAAAAAACAGTTTTTAGTTTTTATTATTCAATATATTATTCTTTTTTTAATTTTTTTTCTTATTCTAGAAAAAATTAATATTGAAAATTATACATTTTTGTCCTTATTAATAACATCCTTGGTAGATTTTTCTTTCTTGATTGCTCTTACACCTTATTCAGTTGGTATTAGTGAGTTTGTTACATTTATGGGTACAAGAGATATACCTCTTTCTTTTACTGAAATTATTATTTTGATAAATGTATTTAGAATTTGCATGTTGTTAATTTATTTTATTTGTGGGCCGATATTTATATTAATAAATTTAAGAAAAAAAAGTTATGGAATGTAGCCGTTGTTTATCAAATAATACGATTCAATCTATTTATTTAGATTCAAATAACATTTGTCAATTTTGTAAAATTTATGATGAGATGGATAATGAATTTCCTTTAAATGACAGTAGTGAAAAAAAATTACTCGAAATAGCTGATAAAATTAAAAAAGAGGGACTCAATTCAAAATATGATTGTGTTGTTGGAGTGAGCGGTGGTAGAGATAGTACTTTTTTATTATATTATATAAAAAAAATTTTAAATTTACGACCATTAGCAGTTCATTATGATAATGGGTTTGACTCCGATACTTCGGTTTCTAACATTTTAAATATTTGCCAAAAATTAAATGTAGATTTAGAAACCAATGTAGCTGATTGGCAAACTTTTAAAAAAATAACAAGATCTTTCTTTTTAGCTGGTGTCTCTGATCCTGACACACCAACGGATGTAGGTATTTTTAAGACAATGTATCAAACAGCTTATAGAGAAAAAATAAAATATGTTTTTAATGGTCATTCATTTAGAACTGAGGGAATTGAACCATTAGATTGGACGTATATGGATGGTAAATATATTCAGGAAATTCATAAAAAATATGGCGATGGAGATTTAACTAAATTTGATAATTTTTATATAAGCGACATAATCAAATATAAAATTTTTGCAGGGATTAAGACAATTTTACCATTAAATTATATAAATTATTCTTACGATATGGTTGAAAAAATTTTGAAAAAAGAGGTAAATTGGAATTATTACGGAGGCCATCATCATGAGTCACTTTTAACTAAATTTGTAGTCTCAAGCTATTTACCAAAAAAATTTAATATTGACAGAAGATTAACCTCATATTCAGCAATGGTAAGAGCTAGGTTAATATCAAAAGTTGATGCAAAAAAAGTTTTACAAGAAAAACCTATTCTAGAAAAAGATGAAGAAAATTTAAAAAAATATATATTAGATAAATTAGATCTTTCAGATGAGGAATTTAAAAATATTATGCTAAAGGAAAATAAAAACTTTAGAAATTTTAAGACTTATTATAATTTTTTTAAATATTTTAAAATTCCTGTAAAAATTTTGTATAAATTAAACTTTATTCCAAAACTTTTATATTTAAGATTTTTTGGATAAAATCCAAAAAAAATTAACTTATTTTTTTTATTATAAAATTATCCATTACAAGATAATCTAAGTCATTCCTTAAAATACAATTTAAAGCTTCCTCTGGTTTCATAACGATAGGTTCGTTTTCATTGAACGAGGTATTTAAAAGTATTGGAACATTGGTAATTTTTTTAAATGACTCTAAAAGACAGGCAAGCTTAAAATTTGTTGATTTTTCTACTGTTTGTACTCGTGCAGTTCCATCAATATGAGTTATTGCAGGAACAATTTTTTGTTTGTCCTTTTTTACTATACTTAGTGAAGACATATATAGATTGACATAATTACTTTCGAACCACTCGTGTTGAAATTCTTTTAATGTAACTGGAGCAAAAGGTCTGAAAGACTCCCTTCTTTTAATTTTTTTATTAATTATATCTTTCATATTTGGTTTCGTAGGGTCTGCTAATATAGATCGATTTCCAAGAGCTCTAGGACCAAATTCCATCTCATCTTGATACCAACCAATTATATTTCCATCAGAAATTATCTGAGCACTGATATCGAAAAGCCTTTTTTTATCGATAATTTCATAAGAAACTTTATTCTTATAACTAAAGCTATTTAACACTGATAATATTTCACTATTAGAATATTTTGTTCCCAAATAAGGACTTTTACAGTTTTTAAAATCTTTGTTATAATAAGAGGATACCGTAAGAGCAGCTCCAATTGCACCACCGTTATCGCCAGGTGCATAACTAATATATACATTATCAAAATTTTTATTAGAAGTTATATATTGATTTGCAGATGAGTTTAATGCACACCCTCCAGCAAATACAAGATTTTTAGAAAAATTTTTTTTTATAATTTTTGAGATTATTTTTTCAAAAAAATATTCATAAACTTTTTGTACTGAGCTTGCAAAATTCTTTTGAAAATCTTGGTAATTATTTTCAGTTTTAATTTCGTTTAAAAATAAGTCATTTAATTTATTAGAATAAATTTGATCAATCTCTAAACTGTCACCTGTAATATATTTGTATCCAGGTTTTTGATGATTATAATATTTCAAATTTAATTTAAATAACTCGCTTGAATCATTTAAAAATAATTCTTTTTTAATTTTATCAAAATATTTTGGTGTCCCATAAGCAGCTAGACCCATCATTTTATATTCCTCACCATATTTCTTAAATCCTAAAAACTGGGTCATACCATGATAAAAAATTCCTAATGAGTGTGGAAAAAAAGTTTTTTTTTTTATTTTTATTATGTTATTTTCACATTCAGCAAACGCACATGTTACAAAATCTCCTGAGCCGTCAATTGATAATCCATTTGCTTTTGCAAATCCTGATGGGTAAAAAGCTGATGCAATGTGAGCAATGTGGTGTTCAATAAAATGAAACTTCACACTTTTTTTTAATTTAAAAGATTCTAATAGCTTTTTTTTTATATTTATTTTTTTTATTATTCTTTTAAAAGATTGATTTTCATTAAAGGAAAAGTTCTTTAAAAAATGAAAACTTTTTGGAAAAATATTACTAAATGGTTTGGTATTAAAAGCAATATCTGTAATTTCAGTAGGATCTATATTTGCAATTTTAATACATTCTTTTATCGATTGAATTGGAAAGCCAGAATAATGTTTTAATCTATTTAATCTCTCTTCTTCTATCGCAGCTATAATTTTTCCTTCTATTATTATGCAAGAGGAGGAATCAGCATGATTAGCATTAATTCCAAGTATTATTTTCATAAATTTATAATTTTAATTTTTTTAAACTCAGTTTTGATCTATCAAAAGCAATAAAATACTTTCTCAAAAATTTTATATTATGCATGTATTCTCTATTTATAAATATTTTTACATGATTTGTTATACATTCTAATACAAAAAGGCTATAAATATTTTCGCTAGAACATAAAGAATATTTCGATCTAGATTGCAAATTGGTTAATTTTTTTTTATTCAAATACCCTAGATTTTTAACTCCCTTTAGTTCTAATTTATCACCAACAATAAAAATTTTTAAATTTTTTTTTATAAGTTTTTTAATAAGTTCATTTTTGAACAACAAAGATTTATTAGTGTGAATTCTATGATAGATTAAAAAATCAACGTCTTTATTTTGTCTCTTTTTTTTAAATTTTAAATTTTTTAAAACAAAATTGAATTCACTTTTTTTTATGGTCGTTTTAAATAAATGCCTCTTTAATAACTTAGTTGAAAAAATTATTTTTTTATTAAATCTAAAATTAATAATAAGTTCTGAAAATTTATAAAAAATTGGAAAAAAGATTTTTCTTATTAAATAATTTATTTTATTAGTTTTATCATATAAGGCGCCACCAGTAATTGGACCTAAAATTGTTTTTGGTGGTAAAAATAAAAAAATTAGAAAGTTCCAAAAAGGTAAATAATTAATATAACCAATTTGATGACCTTTAAAAAAATATTTCCAACAATTTATAATTCCAATATATGGTATAATGTACTTTGACGAAAAAATATTTTTTGATTTTAAAGTTTTAATTTTAATAATTTTATTCTCATAATTTTCTTTAATAAATTTTTTAGCAAGATTGCCCTCTCCTGATTTATCTGAATAATCACAAGCCCAAAATGTTAATTTTTTTTTAGTCAATTAGAAAAAGATATTTTATTGATATTGTTTAAAAATCATAATAGTAGTTAATTTATATCATGAATAAGAAAAAAGCACTAATTACAGGGATTACAGGTCAAGACGGATCGTACTTGGCTGAATTTTTATTAAAAAAAAATTATATTGTTCATGGAGTAAAAAGAAAGTCTTCTTCATATAATTCAGAAAGAATTGATCAAATTTATGAAAATAAAAAATTTAGAAAAAGTTTTTTTTTACATTATGGAGATCTGGTAGATGCAAGCTCAATGTTAGAAATTATCAACAAAGTAAGACCTATTGAAATTTATAATTTAGCCGCTCAAAGTCATGTTGGTGTAAGTTTCCAGCTTCCAAATTACACAACCCAAGTAAATGCAATTGGAACTTTGAATATTCTAGATGCTATAAAAAAACTCAATTTAGAAAAAAAAGTTAAATTTTATCAAGCATCTACCTCTGAATTATTTGGACAAATCCAGGAAAAAAAACAGTCAGAAAAAACCAAATTTTACCCAAAAAGTCCATACGCCTCATCTAAATTATTTGCGTATTGGATTACAAAAAATTATAGAGAATCTTACAACATGTTTGCTTCTAATGGAATTTTATTTAACCATGAGTCTCCGCGAAGAGGGGAAACATTTGTTACAAGAAAAATTACAATAGGTTTAAGTAGAATAGTAAATGGATTAGATAAATGTATTTATCTGGGAAATTTATATGCCTTAAGAGATTGGGGTCATGCAAAAGATTATGTTGAAATGTGCTGGAAAGTATTACAACATAAAAAAGCTGATGATTTTATAATAGCAACGGAAAAACAATATTCAGTAAAATTTTTTGTTGAAAAATGTTTTGAATATCTTGGAATAAAAATAAAATGGGAAGGTAAAGGATTAAAAGAAAAGGCAATATTAAAAAATTTTGATTCAAAAAAATACCCAAACTTAAAAAAAAATTCAGTAGTTATTAGAATTGACAAAAGGTATATAAGACCAAATGAAGTAGATAATTTGATAGGAAATTCATCAAAAGCAAAAAGAGTTTTAAAATGGCAACCTAAGACTTCTATCTATGAACTTATAGCAGAAATGATGAAAAATGATTTGAAATTATTTAAAAAGATTTATTAATTTTTGATGACACAAAAAGTTTTAATTGCTGGTCAAGAGGGTATGGTAGGTGGGGCTGTATATAAACTTTTCAAGAAAAAGAAATTTAAATTAATCAATTGTAAGAGAAAAAACCTTGATTTTACATCTCAAAATTCAGTAGATAAATGGTTCAAAAAAAATAAACCTGATATTGTCATTAATGCTGCTGGACGTGTAGGTGGAATTTTAGATAATTATAACCATCAATCTGATTACCTCTATATAAATACAATGATAGGGATGAATATTGTAAATTCGTCCTTTAAATATAACGTAAAAAAATTAATAAATTTGGGTTCATCATGTATTTATCCAAAAAAAGTAAAACAACCGATTTCAGAAAAGTCTCTTTTATCCTCGAGTTTAGAAAAAACTAATGAGGGTTACGCACTATCTAAAATAGTTACGCTTAAGTATTGTCAATATTTGAAACAAAAATATAAAAAAAATTTTATTTCCATACAACCAGCAAATTTGTATGGAGTAGGTGATAATTTTGATTTAAAATCAAGCCATGTATTACCAGCTTTAGTAAAAAAATTTATTTTAGCTAAGATTAACAACAAAAAAATTGTTGAGGTTTGGGGAACTGGTAAAGCGAGAAGAGAATTTCTTAATGTGGAAGATTTAGCAGAAGCCATCTATTATCTTACAAAAAAAAATATAAATCATGATTATATTAATATTGGTGGGGGTGAGGATTTTTCAATCCAGCAGCTTGCAGAAATGATTAAAAAAGCAGTCAATTATAAAGGTAAAATCAAATTTAATAAAAGATATCCCGATGGAGTAAAAGTAAGAAAAATTAATTCTTCAATTATAAAAAGATTAGGATGGAACCCAAAAATTAAACTTAAGGATGGTCTTACTAGGTATTGTAATTATTATTGGAGAATAGTAATGCCAAACGAGAACCTATCTTAATTTTTTAAATGTAATGAACATCATTAAAATTAAGTAGATGACTACAAAAAACATTATTATTATTAATCTATTAATTCCCAAATAATTCATACCTATAGGTAAAAGCACTAAAAACAATAATATTGTTAGAGTTTTTTGATAAGAATATCTTGATAATAAAAGATGATGTAGATGAAATCGATCTGGCGATAAAGGGTTTCTTTTAAGATATAATCGCTTAAAAAATAGTCTTATAAGATCTACACCTGGTACCAACATATATATTACAACTTCATC
>MDTD01188189.1_pt1 | contig 13466 bp, 8 predicted proteins | sample 811221 | NCBI WGS metagenome assembly MDTD01 (sample SAMN05326646, study PRJNA326480) | marine metagenome | isolation source: seawater | place: Pacific Ocean: South West | collected 2011
GGTTGCGGCATGCCGAATCTATTGAATTACTGACGCTTGATAAATCCGCCGCCAGCGAAGACCAGGAATCGCTCAATACTTCGATCGGTTCCATTCCTGTTCGGACTGTAACGGATATCACGTCCGCCCGCGGTCTGGTCCATCTGCGTCATATGTTTATTCAGGATCACACATATCGCTGGGATGAAGGGGTCCCTGAAATCATCCCGCAATGGTCGTTCGCGCTACGTTTCACTGATGATGCCGGAACAACCACACTGGCATTTGCACCGTCCACCTACGTGGTGGAGGACCTGGAATCAGGCAAAGTGATCCTCATGGGGGATCTGCTGGATAACCTGATCCGATATCTCACTGAAAATAAGCTGCTAACCATCGACGAAGTAACTTCGTCCTAATTTATCAGAGTCGACAACATGGAAAAATACTCACCCTCGAGAGACGAAAAATACCAACACGGAGATCCTCCCAACAGCGAGGCGCTGGCCGCTGATATTATTGTCAGTTCGGATACACAACGAGAAAATCGTATCCCACCCAATCAAGCTCGTACGCGGAAGTGGCCTAAACTGGATGCGACTGGTACTCCGGAGATTCCTGCTGACTGGGAGCTCAAAGTATTTGGACTGGTGGACAACCCATTTTCGCTGAGCATGCCTGAATTTCAGGCCGAACCACGAGTCAAAGTCTTTGCGGACTTTCACTGTGTCACTCAGTGGTCTCGACTGGGAAACCTCTGGGAAGGTGTCTCGAGTAAACACTTGCTGGAACGCGCTAGCGTTCAGGCAGACGCACAATTTGTCATCCTGCATGGCTACGACAATGGCTGGACGACCAACCTGCCACTTTCTGATTTCCTGGAGGCTGACGTGCTGTTAGCAGACCTTCACGATGGCCAACCAATTAATGCCGATCATGGTGGACCCGTACGTGCCATGGTGCCCAAGCTGTATGCATGGAAAAGCGCTAAGTGGATTTGCGGTATCGAATTAGTCGCCGAAGATCAGCCTGGCTACTGGGAACGCGGCGGATACCATAACCACGGGGATCCGTGGAAAGAAGAACGCTGGGGAGGCTAACGGATTGTTAGTCCGCCGTCGCCCAAAAGCCGCCTCGTGCATGATCATACTGAGCTTCCTGTCCGCGGTGTTCCAACTTGAACTGACCGTCGCGGTAAACTTCTGTGCCCATCACCCAAGTCCGGACTGCCCACCCCTTTAAGGTCACTCCGTCCCACGGCGACCACTTGCATTTAGTTTGCTGTTCTTCGTTGCGAATCTGTCTGCTCAGATTCATATCAACAAGTGCCAGATCGGCATCGTAGCCAACTTCGATGCGCCCTTTGTTCACAATATCCCAAACCCTTGCCGGAGCATCACACATCCAAGAGACTACCTGTTGCATTGTGCAGTTGCCCTGATTGACTTCATTGAGGATCAGTGCCAGCGAATTCTCCACTGCCGGGAGCCCCGACGGCGAGGCTGGGTAGCCCTGAGCTTTTTCTTCCAGTGTGTGTGGTGCGTGGTCGGTTGCGATGACCTGAATACGGCCTGCATGCAGTGCGTCCCAAAGCTTCACATTATCCTCAGCACTTTTGATCGAGGGATTCATCTGGATCAGCGATCCCAGTCGAGCATAATCATCCACGTTGAAAAATAGGTGGTGGGGACAGGCTTCTGCGGTGATTAAGCCGCCAAAGTCGTTCAGGAAATCTGCTTCTATACCCGTCGAAACATGGAGTACATGAAAACGATGGTTATGTCGCTGTGCCAAATCGATGGCCCGCCGCGTGGCAATGACTGCCGCATCATAATCCCGGATTCGGGAATGGTCATGGATGTCCGTTGTGCCTGCATACTTTTCTTTATTGGCTCGGACTGTTGCCTCGTCTTCACAGTGAGCGGTAATTGGCAACGTCGTTTCGGCAAAAATGCGTTCCAGAGCCTCCTGCTCATCCACCAACAGGTTTCCTGTACTCGAGCCAATAAAAATCTTGATGCCCGGTGTCCGGTGCGCCCGACTTAGCTCCTCAGCATTGTCTGGCGTTGCTCCGATATAGAATCCGTAGTTCACCATGCTGGAAGCAGCGCCCAGGGCCAACTTGTCTTCCAGTAATTCCTGAGTAATAGCATTCGGAATTGTGTTCGGCATCTCCAGAAATGTCGTAACACCCCCAGCGGCACAAGCTCGGCTCGCATGGGCCAGATCTTCTTTATGAGTTAAGCCTGGTTCCCGAAAATGCACCTGATCATCAATCACACCGGGAATGAGATGAAGTCCTTCGGCGTCGATGGTTTCGTCGGCTGCCGTTGCGATCGACGGATCAATCGCCGCAATCTTCTCGTCTTCAATAAGTACAGAAACCTGAACCGTTTCTTTCGGTAGCACGACCTGTGCATTTTTTATCAGTGTCTTCATGGCTGCCTCGGCCCCGTCTGCGCTCGCAGCAACCGACCGATGGCAACAATCGATCGCTTAGAGCTTTACTCCGTATTCCTTCTCAGCTCTTATTCTCATCGCTTGCTGGAAATAGGGGAACGGGTAGCGAGAGTGTTTCTTGCGAGCATACGAAAATATGCCCAGAACCATCGAGACAGGAAGGATTCGTTTCTCTACCAGTTTACCAACTCGCTCGATAAAAAGGTGCTCGGAGGGCTTGCGAGCTTTCAAGCCGGCCTTGAGCTGGTCGATCAGCGGAGCGACATCTGCGGCGTGTACTAAACCTGAAACAGAAAAGGTCGCAATCAAGCCGCTCAAAAACTTACGTCGCTCCATCATAATGCTTCCTAACTGATCTGTAGTTAATTGCTTTGGGGGGGTAACTGTGCTGCGATTTGTACTTCAAAACAGAACAAAAAGACAAGGTCATTTAGGTGTGGAGAGGTACATATCACAGTCTCCGGGTAAAGATTACAGGAAATTTGTAATTTACTTCGATTGACCCGATACAAATGCACGATTTATACTATTAGTTGGACCTGTTTCCCGCATACATGGTACGTTTTGATGTGGAAATCAGGCACACAAAACAAAGCAATCTCTGGATTGCACCATCGAAGGAGGTGGCCGTATGTTACGCATACCCGGTCAAGCAGGAAAAGATAATTGTGATAAAGGCGTAGGGCCCAGCCGACGTGATATTCTTCGCGTAGGTGGATCTGCCATGATGGGGATGTCTCTCGGGCAGATGATGGAACTTCAGAGCGCCCGTGCCAATAACGAAACGGCTGGTGGCGGACCTGGATGGAATAAAGCCAAGAGCGTCATTTTGGTTTATCTTCAGGGTGGGCCAAGCCATCTCGACCTCTGGGATCCTAAGGACGATGTACCTGATAACGTCCGTAGTGTTTTCAAACGCATTCCAACCAAAGTTCCCGGTATGGACGTTACAGAAAACATGCCGAAGCTGGCTCAGATTACTGACAAGCTGACGATGATTCGATCGATGAGCTACACGCCTGTCGGATTGTTCAATCATACGGCTGCGATCTACCAGATCCATACCGGTTACACGGCTGACAAAGTCAGCCCTTCCGGTCAGCTGGAACCTCCAACTCCTAAGGACTTCCCGAACTTCGGAAGTAATATCATTCGCATCAAGCCTCCGGAAGTTCCCATGCTTCCCTTTGTGATGATGCCACGACCATTGCAGGAAAGTAACGTCGTGAACAAATCTGGTACTGCCGGATTCCTCGGTCGTGCCTACGATCCTTACTATCTGTTCCCGCCAGGGTCCGACCTGGACCAAAGCAAAATGGACCGCATTAATGTGGATGACTTGCAGTTGCGTAAGGAAGTTTCAACCGGTCGACTTGATCGCCGCGCTCGCTTGCGTGACCTAATTAATCAGGGCATGCCACAGATTGATAAAGCGACCAAGGACTACGGTCTAAATGAATACTACGATTCTGCGATGAATCTGATCAGTTCAGGTCGAGCACGAAATGCTTTTGATCTTACCAAAGAATCGGATGCCACCCGCGATCGCTATGGCCGAACGACTTTTGGTCAAAGCTGCCTTCTGGCTCGACGCCTTGTCGAAGCCGGAACTCGTGTTGTCGAAGTTATCTGGCCCAAAGTTGCCAACTCTGACCGTCACTCCTTCGACGTTCACGTTGGTCTTTCCGGACGTATGAAAAATGAGTCCGGGCCAATGCTCGATGCTGGCCTCAGCGGTCTGATCGGCGATCTTGATGAACGTGGAATGCTGGATGACACGCTGGTTGTTGCCATCGGTGAATTCGGACGATCTCCACAACGAGGTGTTAGTACGTCGGGTAATTCCAACAGCGACGATGGCCGGGACCACTGGCCATACTGCTATACAGCAATCGCTGCTGGTGCTGGTGTCAAACGTGGTTTTGTCTACGGAGAATCAGATAAAACTGGTTCCGCTCCGTTGCGTGATCCAGTCCATCCAACTGAAATGTTGGCCACGATGTACCACAGCGTAGGCATCAATCCTAATTCAATCGTTTACAACCACCTGAATCAGCCGCGTGAACTCGTCAAAGCTGATCCTGTGACAGCGATCTTTAGCTAAAACTAAAAACCCCGGGTCATGAGCTTTCACTCAGTCGCCCGGGGTTTTTTATGCGCTTAGAGGTGCTTTAGTCTGCCTGAGCAGCCTATTAGTTACGATCCTGTAATGCCACGACGCTCATCTCTTCCCGACGCAATGCTTCCATTGCTTTCACAGCTGCTTCTGCCGCCTGGATCGTGGTAATACACGGCACCCCATATTGAACTGCTGCTGCTCGAATCTTACCTTCGTCAGTTCGGGCGCCTTTACCGTTGGGTGTATTCATGGCGAGTGACACTTCACCGTCGATCAAATGATCAATCAGGTTAGGATGGCCTTCGGCTATCTTCTTCACGCGTTGTACCGGGATATTCACTTCCTCGATACTCGCTGCTGTTCCCTCGGTAGCCATTAACTTATAGCCCATTGCATGCAGACGTTGTGCCAAATCTTTGATGATTTCTTTATGACGCTGCGTCACACTGAGAAAGATATTGCCTTCGGTAGGAAGAATAATACCTGCACCGAGCTGGCTTTTGGCAAATGCTATGGAGAAGCGTTCACTCGAACCCATAACCTCCCCTGTCGATCGCATTTCAGGCCCGAGGATAATGTCGACGCCGGCGAACTTCCGGAACGGGAAGACGCTTTCTTTCACCGAAACGTGTCCGGGAACCGGTGCCGCTTCGATGCCAAGTTCGTCCAGTGTCTTGCCAGTCATCACTTGTGTTGCAATTTTAGCTACCGGAAATCCTGTCGCTTTGGCAACAAAAGGTACGGTACGACTGGCTCGTGGATTCACTTCCAGTACATAGATTTTATGTTCACCGTCTTCGCGTTTCACAGCGAACTGAATATTCATTAAACCGCAAACCTGCAGCTCCATCGCCAGAGCAACGGTGGCTTCACGAATTTCTTCGACAACCGGGCCAGGCAGACTGTAAGGAGGAATAGCACAGGCAGAATCGCCCGAATGCACTCCGGCTTCTTCAATGTGTTCCATGATGCCGGACACGACAACCCGAGAGCGATCACAGATTGCATCGACATCCACTTCGGTGGCATCTTCAAGAAACTTATCAATTAATACTGGTTGTCCCTGAGCGACCACGAATGCCTCGGCCACAAAACGCTCGAACTGAGCATGATCGTAGCAAATCTCCATGGCCCGACCGCCGAGAACAAAACTGGGACGGACTAAAACCGGATATCCGATTTCCGCCACTTCCAGCCGAGCCTCTTCCATATTTCGGGCGATCCCGTTTGGTGGCTGATGCAATCCCAATTTGTTGAGCAGTTGCTGGAATTTCTCGCGATCCTCTGCTGCTTCGATCGTATCCACCGTAGTACCAATGATTGGCACTCCGGCATTTTGCAGGCCCCGGGCAAGATTCAGTGGGGTCTGACCACCAAATTGAACGATGACTCCATCCGGCTGCACTCGGTCGCAGATATTGAGGACATCTTCAATGGTTAGTGGTTCAAAGAACAACAGGTCGCTCGTATCGTAATCTGTACTGACGGTTTCAGGGTTCGAATTCACCATGATGGACTCGATTCCCATTTCCCGCAGAGCGAAGCTGGCGTGGCAACAGCAATAATCAAATTCGATCCCCTGGCCAATGCGATTGGGGCCGCCACCAAGAATCATAATTCTCTTTTTGCCTTCGGCTTTCTCCGGAGCTTCGTTCTCATCCTCATACGTTGAATAGTAGTACGGGGTATAGGCTTCAAATTCGGCGGCACACGTATCTACGGACTTAAAGACTGGCTCGACGCCTACCTCTTTCCGCCACTGGCGAATCGCAATTTCACTCGTGTTGAGCATGGTCGCGAGTTGACGATCGGAGAAGCCATTTTGTTTGATCTTTTTAAGCTGTGGCTTGTCGATATTGTCTGTCGAACCAGCTTCCAGAATTTGATCTTCAATTTCCACAAGTTCATAGAGTTGATCGAGGAACCAGGGATCGATGTAAGTAATTTCAAAAAGCTGTTGCGATGTGTAGCCGGATTTTATGGCATAACGCAAATACCAGGCTCGTTGCGAATTGGGGATACTCAGCTTCGAGCGGATCTCTTCGTCGCTTGGCTGCTCATCAGTGCCCCATAAATCCTTGCCGTCGCAGCCAAAGCCAAAGCGTCCCACTTCAAGACCGCGTAATGCTTTTTGAAAAGACTCCTTAAAAGTACGGCCGATTGCCATCGTCTCACCGACGCTTTTCATTTGCGTCGTCAGCGTCGCATCCGCTTCCGGGAATTTCTCAAATGCAAATCGAGGAATCTTTGTTACGACATAGTCGATCGTGGGCTCAAAACAGGCCAGCGTTTCTCGAGTGATGTCGTTTTTAAGTTCATTCAGGCTGTAACCAACTGCGAGCTTGGCTGCAATCTTAGCAATTGGAAAGCCCGTTGCCTTACTAGCCAGTGCGCTGGAGCGGCTCACACGAGGATTCATTTCAATCACAATCATCCGTCCGTTTTCGGGATTGATCGCAAACTGGATATTGGATCCACCGGTTTCCACTCCGATCTCGCGGATGACTGCCAACGATGCATCCCGCATCCGCTGGTATTCTTTGTCCGTGAGCGTTTGAGCAGGAGCGACGGTAATGGAGTCACCCGTGTGAATACCCATCGGATCAAAGTTTTCGATAGCACAGATAATGACGACATTGTCATCCTTATCCCGCATCACTTCCATTTCATATTCTTTCCAGCCAATGATGGATTCTTCCACCAATACTTCCGTCACGGGCGACTGATCCAAACCACTGCGAACGAGCGTATCGAATTCTTCCCGGTTATAAGCGATGGCCGAGCCTGCTCCACCCATCGTGAAAGAAGGACGGATAACTGCCGGTAAACCAATCTCACCAAGAAAATCCCGTGCTTCTTCGATCGTATGCACGGTCTGCCCGTGACATACGTCGAGACCGATTTTTTCCATGGCCACTTTGAACTGATCTCGCTCTTCCGCTTTCGCGATGACAGCGGCATTAGCGGCAATCATCTCGACGCCATATTTCTCCAGCACGCCGTGTCGGTCTAAATCCATTGCAACATTCAAGCCGGTTTGACCGCCAAGTGTCGGTAGCATGGCATCGGGACGCTCCTTGGCAATCACCTTTTCAACTATTTCCCAGGTTAACGGCTCAATGTAGGTACGATCGGCCGAGGCTGGATCGGTCATGATTGTGGCTGGATTGGAGTTTACAAGAACGACCTCGTAACCCTCTTCCCTTAGCGCCTTACAAGCCTGTGTGCCTGAATAATCGAATTCGCATGCCTGACCAATAACAATCGGACCAGAACCAATAAGTAAGATCTTTTTAATGTCGTCGCGGCGTGGCACCAGCTAGTACTTTCTATCTCTAGTTGCGTCTTGAAACCTTCTATTCTTAGCGCCGTTGCTTTTATTCCCGAGTTGTCCAAAAAATGGGGCTCGACAGTGAAGACCTAACTTAGCGCATAAAATTTCCCGATTTTATCCCACTCGATACCCTTTTAGCAAGCGGCCGACGATTAAATTCGTAACTTCGTGACTGCTATTCTTTTTTTGAGTCCTCTTCACCCCCGCTGCATGCTCGTTGACAGTCAAGATGCGCGTATCTAGCATGAACTCTTGCTAGTCCAGTCCACCCCTCTCCTCCCTTTTGATTGTGAGCGTAAGCAAAGTCGTGGCCAGTCCATCCAGATCCGGAGTTTTTGCAAAAGATACCGATAGTCGAGTCGAGCTTTTTACCGAGAGCATCAGCTTTGACGAGCGTCTATATGCGCATGATATCCAGGGCTCGATCGCTCATGCCCAAATGCTGGAAAAGGTCGGAATTCTGACGACCGAAGAACGAACAGCCATCGAGTCGACGCTGCTCGAAATAAAAACTGAGATCGAACAAGGTGAGTTCGAGACTTCCATCTCGCTGGAAGATATCCATATGCATATCGAAAAGCTGCTGATCGATAAGCTCGGAGACACCGGTCGAAAACTACACACCGGTCGAAGTCGAAATGACCAGGTAAGTACTGACTTTCGACTATGGATTCGTGACGCCTTAGACCGAGTCGACCAGTTACTGCTTCAACTTCAAAAAGCGTTTGTCGGTCGATGCGATCAGGACATCGACATTGTGCTTCCCGCTTACACACACCTGCAACGAGCTCAACCGGTTCTGGCACCTCACTACTGGCTTGCCTACTGCGAAAAACTACAACGAGATCGGGAACGAATTGCTGATTGTCGGAAACGACTCAATGTTTCCAGCCTCGGTGTTGCCGCCGTGGCCGGCACTTCGATCCCAATCGATCGGGAGGATACTGCTTCGCGACTTGGTTTTGATGGCGTTGCGGCAAATAGTCTGGATGTCTCCAGTGATCGGGATTTTGTCCTCGAATCTGCATTCGCACTCACGGTAATTGCCACCCATTTAAGTAGCTGGGCTGAAGAGTGGATCCTCTGGAAAACCGTCGAATTTGATTTCATTGATCTCCCGCATGATTTCTGTACGGGGTCATCCATAATGCCTCAAAAAATTAATCCTGATATCCTCGAACTGATACGTGGAAAGACAGGACGAATCATTGGCAGCCTACAAACGCTACTCGTGCTCGTGAAGGGATTACCACTGGCCTATAATCGGGATCTACAGGAAGATAAACCTGCACTCTTCGATGCGTTTGACACTGTCGAAGCCTGTCTTGATATCGCCGCGCCTTTAGTCGAAGGAGCAACTATCAAAGCAGACAGCATTAACGCCCGGCTTGAAAAAGGCTTTCTCGATGCAACCTCTATGATGGAATATCTGATCCTTCAGGGTATCCCTCAGCGTACTGCTCACCATATGGTGGGGGCCTTGGTCGGTCTGGCCACCGAAAACAACTCCACGTTGGCTGAACTTCCTTTGCAGGAGTTCCAAAAGCTTTCGCCCGATTTGGACGAAAAGATATATGGAGTACTAGGTGTGCAAAATGCCATCGCTGCCTTTAAAAGCTATGGTTCGACCGCACCTGACCAGGTAAAAGCTCAGATTTCCAATTGGAAAACACGTTTGGGACTCTAACCTCCCCCCATGTAACTCCTTTATTTTTAATGGTTTACAGTAATTGTGCGTTTGTGCGCGCTGATTACTGATAAACTGCGTCCTATGGGTGGTTTAGGTTATGTTTGGTGATTTCAATCAACGCTATGTTCGTTCGAAAAGTGCTTTAGTTTTCTCGGGAATATTGATTCTGGCGTTCTTTTCAGAATTATTTCCTGTAAATATTTTTGCACAGGCTAACCCGTTTGGTGCTCCAACCGCCCAACCTAGGCCTGCAATCGGCGTTCAACCCAACGCGAATCCAATGGACGATCCGCTGGCTGGCGAATCCAATCTGATTATTCGTCAGCTCCTGATAGAAAACCCGGGAACACCGATCGAACTAGCACAGGCCATTCGACTGTGTGTCCAGTTAGGCCGCACCGATGTTGCTCGGCGGTTTATCAAAACCTTCGATACTCTGATGCCATCGCCTCAGCAGTGTTCAGAAATCCAACGCTCCTTAAACTCGGCATTTCTTTACGAAGTAGCAACCCATTCAAAACTACAGCCTGACGGAGGTCGTTTTGTATCTACGATACGTCAGGGAGCAATAGAGTATTTACGAGACGATGCTCGCATTGGACGTCTTATTAATAACCTCGGCAGCGATGACGATTTCACTCGCCGCCAAGCTACGTCCGAATTGCGTACTTGTGACGTCAACGCGGTGGTTGCATTAGGGATCGCTTTAGGTGATGAGAACCGCGCAGACTACTTCGATCAAATCGAACTGGCACTGACAGGGATGGGCAACATTGCCGTTGAACCAACCATTGGATTTCTCGGCGTTGAGGACCAGCAGCACAAAGCCCGAATTATCTCAGTACTTGGACGCCTGGGGGCTATTCGTGTCGCTGACCGAATCGTTGCCTACACCATCAACAAACCGGCAGACTCACCGATCGGTGCGGCAGCCCGACAGGCCATCACTCGTATCGTTGGCGTGCTTCCCTCGAAGGCTGAAGCCGCTCAATACCTCAAGCAACAATTCGACCGTTACCTCGAAGAAGACCTGATGCTACCTCAGGATTCGCTGGGACGGTTAATGCTTTGGACGTATGACAAAGAGCAACAAACAGTCGTGCCTGAACTAAGAGACTCGCGGATCATTAGCCTCGCCTATGCCACAGTTGCCTCCCGGGACCTCTACAGCCTGGATCTTGAGAATGCCGAGTACAAACAGCTCTTTCTGCGAAGCGTGCTTGAATCGAGCAAAGTACTCAATGGTGTCAATCAGCCTTTAAACGCCGGTACTCGGAATCTTATCAGTAATGAATCACCGGAGTATGTTCTTGAACTGCTGGAGCATTGCCTGGAAACAAAACACTACCCTGCCGCCGTGGGAGCAGCTGAAGTGCTTGGAGATATCGGCGATGAATCGTTAGTCTATTCCACCAGCGGTAAACCAACACGTCTGATTCGAGCTTTAAATAACCCCAGTTGCCGGGTGAGATTTGCTATTGCCAATTGCATTTTCAAACTCGATCCCACGCGGCCGTTTCCCGGAAGTAGCTACGTTGCCAATGCTGCGGCTTACTTTATTCAAACAGCGGGAACGCGTAAAGCCATTGCCGCCGATGTGAAGCCAGGTCGTGGATTACAGTGGGCGGGACTATTATCGCAAACCGGATTTGAGGGCGATCGTGCGTTAACAGGCAATGAATTGATCAAACTGGCACAAAAGAACACGGACTATGAATTCATTCTGTTGGGAGAAGCCATCCAAAAACCCGGTCTCAGTGAAACCATATACACGCTCAGAAATGATCCTCGAACGGCTGATATTCCGATCGGGATCATCATCGATGACACGCCCAATCTTGACATTGAGTTTGATCGAGTCGTTCAGAACAGCGTGACAGGGAAAGATCAGAATGGATTCTTTAAGAATCCGGTTTTACATCAAGCTGAAATTGCGACGAATCCCGCTTACAAATTACGATCCATTCAATATCAAATTGGTGAGCTCGAACAAGATGCCAGCAACGGGGAAGAAAAGCCACTACCTTCCTTAGAAGGGAACAAAGAACGTTCACGAGCACGGCGACTCGCTGACCTGGATCCACTTACCTTTGCTCTGTTCGAGCCCGTGACGGCTGATCAGATGCTGTTCCAGACCCGACGATTGCGACAGGCCGCTGCCTTTCAGGTGATTACAGTGGAAGAACGTCTGATACAGGCTCGAGCTTGTCTTGATTGGTTCGGCAAAATTCTTGCCGACCAATCTACCTACGGGTTCTACAATCCCGTGCGACATCAGGAACCAATACTAGACGCTCTGTTCTTCCCTCTGCTGTGCAATCCTGCGGCAGGGGCTTTAGCAAATATTCCGACCCCAGAAGCCCAGAAGGCACTATTGGCACTTGCCAGTCAAAACACAGAAATCCTCGAGCATCGCAAGCAGGCAGCTGCCGCCTTTGATCTCCATGTCAAGCATCACCGAGTCCTGCTGACCCGCGATGAAATCCGTCAGCAATACGACCTATACAACAAGAATATTGGTGGGCTACAGGAAGAGGTCGACATCCTCGGCGGGCTGCTCGACTCAATCGAAACTCCGGTTGCACCTGCTGCCAGCGACGAACCTTCTGACGAATAACCGTGTCTGCCTCATACTCCGCATTTTAGATATTGTTACAATCATCAATAGCAGGCGGAGCTAAGCCACTAGGGGTTAGCTAACTTATCTTTTGTCCTGGAGCCATTGTTCAGCGTCATGGCTACATCCGAGCCATTTGAGTCTTCCAATGAGTCTTCCGGTTTTTCCGACCGGACGTCTGCAGGTCGCTCCCCCGATTCATTTGCCATCGATGGCATTATAGGAACCAGCCGGGCAATGCAGCAGGTCTATCAACTCACTCGACAGGTAGCCCAAAGCGATGCTTCTGTCTTGCTGCTGGGAGAAACCGGAACTGGTAAAGAGCTAATAGCAAATGCTATTCATCAACTTAGCCGACGCCAAAGCGGCCCCTTTGTAAAAGTCAATTGTGGTGCCCTCAGTGAAAGCCTCCTCGAGAGCGAGCTCTTTGGTCATGTGAAAGGTTCATTTACCGGTGCGGTAAGCAATCGAACCGGGAGGTTTGAAGCAGCTCACTCCGGAACGATCTTCCTCGACGAAATCAACTCCACCACACTCCAACTTCAGGTTAAGCTGTTGCGTGTTCTCCAGGAACGGGAATTCGAACGAGTGGGAGACACACAAACTATCAGTATCGATACACGCGTGATTGCTGCCAGCAACCGTGACCTGATGGACGAAGTCAATGAAGGCCGCTTCCGTGAAGATGTATATTGGCGATTGAACGTCGTTCCGATTGAGATCCCGCCATTACGAGAGCGGCGGGAAGATATACCCCAGCTCGTCACTTTTTTCCTCAATCACTACAACGAAGCCTATGACCGATACGTTGTCCATATCGCCAAAGATGTACTCGCCGCCTTAGAACAATACCATTGGCCGGGGAACGTCCGTGAACTTCAGAATTATGTTGAGCGGGCTGTGGTGATGGCAAGCCATGATGAATTCACCATGGAACTGCTTCCCCCTTCGGTACTGGGCAAAAACATGAGGCCCATCAAGTCATCAGCCGGCAAGCCTGTGGCACTCAACGACATTAATTCCATGCTGGTAAAACAGGGATTACAAGACTTCAATCCAGCTAATGGAAACCTACACGCCAAACTAGTAGAAAGCCTGGAACGCGAGCTCATCCATCAAGTCCTGTTGGCTTGCGGTGGAACGCAAACAAAAGCTGCCGCAATGCTAGGGATCAACCGCAATACACTCCACAAAAAAATCAAAGAGTTGGGACTCGATAACGAGGGCTAAAGCCCTCACCCTGCGGTCTCATGGTATTAGTTATAAC
>MDTD01058305.1_pt1 | contig 13465 bp, 13 predicted proteins | sample 811221 | NCBI WGS metagenome assembly MDTD01 (sample SAMN05326646, study PRJNA326480) | marine metagenome | isolation source: seawater | place: Pacific Ocean: South West | collected 2011
GATTATTTAATATTTCTATCTAGTGCTGTTATTTTGAAAAAATATTTACTGGAAAAAACTTCGAGTAAGAGTTATTGATAAATTTTTTTTAAGTCCTCATAACTAATTTTGTGATCTTTATTTTTTTTATAAAAAAATAAATTTTCAGGTGTTGTATCATGATTATTTTTCTCAAAATCTTCATTACTATAAATAAATTTATAACCGTCATTATATGCTTTCATCATAATTCCTGTATCAAAATTAGCTGATGGTGTATTAACCAAATCTTGAACATTGTTAATTTGATATGTTGCTGCAGTTCTATCTATTGAGGATAATCCTCTAAAAAAAAAATTTCTTATTCTTGACTCCCACAAACCAACAGCTTCCAGAGTAATTGGATTATGGTAAATAAATGGTTTTAAAAATTTTAATAGAGAAGTTCGATTATAAACCGTTCCTTCAATGGTAAAACGATATTTCCATACTCCAGCGGCATGCTTGTCTTTAAAAGACCATGAAAAAAAATGATTATGATTTTTTTTTTGATAATACTTTATTTTAAGTTTTTTAGGCAAGTTATGCGGCTTTTTAAATTTATTTGAAGTAAAATATCTATATTGATAATCGTCTCCATTTTCTCCTAACAAATTAAAAACTTCATTGTCTATTTCTGTATGTTTAAAGTAAATCATATCATCTGGACACAAACTAACATTTTGATTTTTTATATTTTTCAGAATTTCTTCTAATATATATTTAAATGAATTCATTTGTTTGATCATTATTGGCCATCTAAATAACCAAAAAATATTAAGAGGTCTTAACATTTTCAAAAATAATCTCAGAAAATTTAGATCTTTCCTCTTATGAAAAATGATTTTTTCATTTTTAAAAAAATTCTGTAAATTTGTATAAGACTCTTCGTGTTTCTTATCATAATGATAAATCACATGTATTGGATAATCTAAATTTTTAAAATTTTTTATCAAAGTTTCCAGACAATTGTGGAGTAGCATAGCTCTTTTATAAGTAAAAATAATTACTGATACTTTGTTTGTCACTTTATTAAATTTATAAAATTTTATTTAATTTTCCATTTTCAAGTTTAAATTTTTGATCACATTGACCTAAATTATTAACATTGTGAGAAATTAAGATTAATGTAACTTTACCCTTTAATGAATAAATTGTATCAAAAACTTTGCTCTCAGTTGAACTATCTAGAGCATTAGTTGCTTCATCAAATATTAAAATTGAAGGTTTTCTGTACAAGGCCCGAGCAATACTAAGTCTCTGAAGTTGACCTCCCGACATTCGCAAACCTCTCTCCCCAATAATTTTATCTCCATAATTATCTATAAGTTCTGAAATTTGTGCTTGATTAGCAACCTCCATCAAGAATTTTTTATTTCCATCAATATTTTCACAGAAAGTTATATTATTTATTATTGTATCGTCTAATAAGTTAACTGACTGAGGAACATAACCAATTAAATTTTGCCAATTAGAGTTATCTATTTCTACTTCTTTATTATCTAAAATTATTTTTCCTGATTGTGGTTTAATTAGACCTGCGACCAAATTTATTAGAGTTGTTTTGCCTCCTCCACTAAAACCATATATTCCTATAGCCTCACCTTTTTTAATTTTTAAATTTAAATTATTCAAAACTAAATTTTTATCATATTTAAAAGAAATTCCACTTAGCTGAAATTCATTTTTAAAATCTAAAATATTAGTTTTATTATTTTTCATATTTGACGAAAAATTCTCAACTTTTGAAATTTCTTTTGAAAGCGAGGAGATCTTGTCTAGTGTCGAAGATGAAAATACTATCCCTTGATAAGTATACGTTAATCGATTTATTGATGGCATAATCCTAAAAGCAGATGCAGAAAAAATAGCTACTTTAATGAAGATTTCATCAAAATTATATCCTAATTTAATCATTACTAAAATTAGTATAGTCAACAAAACAATTATTAATATTTCAAAAAATAGTCTTGGAATATTTTGAAAAAACATAAATTTTCCATACAAAAAAGATGTTTCTTTGTTGAAATAATTAAATTTTTCTAAAAAAAAATTTTCTTTGTTATGAATTTTGGTTATTTGAAAAGAATTAAGACTATTATTAATTATTTTTTGCATTTTCTCCTCAAAATCCTCTTTTTTTTCACCAAGAAAATTTAATTTTCTTTTAAAAAATTTCATAAAAATAAATGTAAATAAGAGAGTAATAAACGAAATTAAAAAAAAGCCATTTGGCTCTATTAATAGCAATAGTAAGGAAATCATAATTAGAACAAATAATTCGGTCAGAAATATTAATAAAGACACGACAAAATTTTGCGTAAATATATTGAGATCTACAGAAATTGTTGAAATCATCTTTGAAGAACCCTTTTCTGTAAATTTATAATATTTTTGGTTAATAAAATTTGAATAAACTCTTGATTTAATTTTATATTGAATTTCGTGTGCAAAACTAAAAATATTTTTATAAATAAAGGTAAGTATAAAATTTTTAAAAATAAAAAAAATCAAAATTACAAATATTGAAATAATGAGTAGACTTTCTTTGTCAGAAAAATTAATGGTATCACTAAAATTTGTTAAAATATTTGAAAAAAAATTACTTTCTTGACCTAATATAATTCCAAGGATAGGTAATATTAAAGCTATACCAAAAGCCTCAAGCAATGAACCTATAAACTGTAAAAAAATAATATAAAAGAATTTAATTTTTTCTTTTTTATCTAAAAAATCAAAAAAAATATTTAAATTTTTTTTTATTAACATTACTTTGTACCAATAATTTTTATTAATAATTATTAATAAATTTTACCTCAGATGAACTAAACAAACTAACCAGCTCATTTATACCTGTTTCAAGTGATATAGTTGCCTTAAAACCAGCTTTTTCAATTTTTTTATTACTTACAAAGTAATCTCTTTGATCAGGATCCTTTGCATTTGTTACAATATTAATTTTCAATTTTTTCACATTTTTTTTAATTTTTTTAGCTAAAGCAAACTTTGTAATGTTTGCTGTAGAAAGACCTAAATTATAAATATTATTTTTTAATTTATTAAAATTTTGAATAGCAAAAATAAAAGATGCAACCACATCTCTGATATGTACAAAATTTCTTCTAAAATGCGGTTCAAAAATATCTAATTTATTTTCGTTTACTGCTTTTTGCACAAAATTATTTACAATTAGATCAGTTCTCATCCTGTATGAATAACCAAAAACTGTGGCAAGTCTAAAACAAACTGAATTTTTATGAGATAATACTAATTTTTCAGCCTGAAGTTTTGTTACGCCATATAATGATACCGGTCTTAATGGAGAACTTTCATTGCAATATTTTCCTTTTTCGCCCACTCCATATCCTGAATTTGTAGTCGGGTAAATAATTTTTTGATTTTTATTCATCAAACTCAATAACAGTTTGATGGAATTCACATTTAATTCTGTGGCTTTCTTTTTAAATTTTTCACATAGCGGTGCTCCAACTAATGCTGCCAATGGGATGACATATTCACAGCCCTTAAGGACTTTTTTTAAAGTATTTTTGTTTGTTACATCGCCTTTAATAAAATTAAAATTTTTATAGTAATGAAGATGTGATAACGAATTTTGGACATATTTTAAAGTATCAATTGCAATTACTTTATAATTCATCATTACTAATTCTGTACAAAGCATAGATCCAATATACCCAGCAGCACCTGTTACTAAAATTTTTTTTTTCATTTTAATAATTTTCTCTACAGTAATTTAGAAGTTTATCTACTGATTTTTTAAAATTTATTTTAGGTTTCCAGCCTGTATGTTTCTTAAATTTGCTTGAGTCGCTTATTTGAATGTTAATATCCTTAGGTCTAAACAGATTCTTATCTGGAACGCATTTTATGGGTTTGCTAGACATTTTTATTAAGATCTTTAAAAATTTTCCTACAGAAATTACTTTATTTCCTCCTATATTATAAATTTCACCGATGATACCTTTTTGAGCTGTAAGCCAATATGCTTGCATGGCGTCTTCAATATCAACAAAAGTTCTCACACTTTTTAAATTTCCATGCTTTAATAATTTTAATCTCCCTTTTTCTATATCTACAATTTGTCTTGCAAAAGAAGTTTGAAATAAATTTCGTCGTCTTGCATTTGTGTAAGAAAACATTCTAGTAATAATGATATTTAAATTAAATGATTTAAAATATACCTGAGAAATTAAATCTTGAAAAGTTTTCGTTACAGCATATGGATTAATTGGTGCAATTTTATGTAGCTCATTAATTGGCAATTTCGATTTAGGTACATTTCCATAAACCTCTGAAGTACTACAAATAATAACAAGAGATTTTAACTTCAACTCCCTTATAGCTTCTAACAAGTTTATTGTAATCAGATTATTGTTCTGAGCGTGAGATATTGGTTCATCAAATGATTCTCTTACGTCTGCATTGGATGCTAAGTGAAAAATTAAATCTGGTTTCACTTTTTTAAGAATTTTTTTTAATTTATTGTAATTTCTTAAGTCTAATTTAATCAAATTGATTTTATCAATATTTTTTTTTAAAATTTTTTTGTATCCAACTGATCTATAGGAACCATATAAATTTATTTTTTTATCTTTTTGATAAATATGTTCGGCTAAATAACTTCCCCCCGATCCTGTAATACCTGTTATAAAACAATTTTTAAATTTTCTTTTTTTATTTAACTTCATTTAATATTTTACAAATTTTCAAAATTTTTGATTTTTTTAGAGTGGGATAATTTCCGATATAATAACCAAAAAAATGAATATGATCTACTTCTTTAAAATTTGATAAATTAATTTTTTTATTATAATTTTTTAAATAAGGTTGTCTTAATTGATTTCCTCCACCAGCATTACCTCTTCTAAATTCTATACCATATTTAAGCATCTGTTTTTCAAGACTCGATCTTAAATTGAAATCTTTGTTTTTCAAAATTAATGGAAATGCATAATTGCAAGAACCTTTTAACTCAAAGTCAGTTTTAAAGATTTTACTATTTATATTTTTTAAAAAAAATTCAAGATTTCTTATTCTAATCCTGTTATTTTTATCTAATCTCTTTAATTGATTAATACCGATTACTGCTGAAATTTCATTGTTTCTTAAATTGTAAGCTGGATACAAAAATATAAATTTAGGTGATAATTGGGGGTATTTTTTAATTATCTTTTTTTCATTTTTTTTATTGTCACTTTCTCTAAGCATACCATGTGATCTTAAAATTCTTACTGTTTCGTAAAATTCTTTATTATTTGTTGAAATCATTCCCCCTTCTATTGTTGACATATGGTGAGCATAATAAAATGAAAAGTTTGAAGCTAAACCATATGTGCCAAGTTTTTTATTTTTAAATTTAGCTCCATGTGACTCACAAACATCCTCTATGAGAATTACTTTCTTCTTTTTTAAAAAATTAAGAAGTTTTGAGCTCAGTCCATTGAAGCCTTGTATATGAGAAATAAAAACCGCTTTAGTTTTTCTATTAATTCTTTTGATTACTTGATCTTCATCCATAGATAAGGTCTTAGGATTAATATCAACAAATACAGGTTTAAAATTGTTCTGTAGAACAGATGAAATATCAGAAATCCAAGTTAATGTGGGAACAATTATTTCACCTTCACCATGAATTAATTTTAATGCCTGTAAAGTAATTAAATTTGCTGATGATCCAGAATTTACAAAAACACTATATTTAGTTCCTAACCACTTTGACCATTTTTTTTCAAATTCACGAACTTTTTTTGATTGTGTTAAAATTACATTTTTATTTTGTCTTAAAAACCTAATTACACAACTAATATCCTCTTTTGAAAAATTGTTATGCATCAATGGATGAAATAATTTTTTCATATTTTACGTTTTATTTGAGCTATTAAATATAATTGAACTTCCATCACTTTCAAATTTAAATGGAATAATTAAGTTTTTTTTAAAAGCTGACAAAAATTTTTCCTGGTTGTTTAACGGAACGTAAAACAAAAACATTCCACCGCCTCCAGCTCCTAGTAATTTGCCTCCTATTGCACCATTTTTAATACCCTTTGAAAATAAATTGTCAATTTTTCCTGTAGAAATTTTTTTAGCCAATTCTCGTTTTTTTTGCCAACTTTCTCCAAGCAAATATCCAAAATCTTCAAATTGTTTTTTTTTTATGAAATTCTTTGCAGATTTAACAAACTTTTGTATTTCAAGCATTTGTATTTTTTTTTCTTTATTTAATTTAAAAACATAACTATTAGCAATATCATGTGCTCTTCTTGATTGATTACTATAGATTAAAAATAAATTACTTTCAAAAACACTAATGTCTCTTTTTGATAAATTAAATTTATTTATTTTATAATTTCCCGTTGTACTAAATTTAATTGAATTAAAGCCGCCAAAAGAACATGCTATTTGATCCTGAGATCCAACTACTTCTTTAAGTATTTTCTGCTCAAAGAGCAAACTTTTATTTGCTAGTTCTTTTTTTGTTAAATTAATATTTCTTAATTTATATAATGTATTTAATAGACCAACAGTAAAGGATGAACTGGAGCCCATTCCACTTTGAGCAGGTAGATCACCATCATAATGCAATTCAATTCCTTTGTTCAGTTTAAGATACCTTAAACACTCTCTTACAACATTATGTTTAATTTGGTTTGTGTTCTTAGTTCTCTCAAGAATTTTCCAAACTATTCTGTGTTTATAATTAAAGAAAGGTGGTAAATATCTACATGTCAAATAAAGATATTTGTCAATAGTAGTTGAAATAACTTCTCCCCCATTTTTCAAATACCATTGAGGGTAGTCTGTCCCTCCTCCAAAAAAAGAAATTCTGTATGGTGTTTTAGAAATGATCAAATTTAAATTAGTTGAGTTATTTTTTTTTTGATATTTGCTACTGATAAACCATATTTATCTAATAGTTTATTTCGTCCAAGATTCTCAAAAATAAAAGTATCTGGAAGGCTTAAGCACTCAATTTTTTTATTAAATAAATCGCAATTTTCCATTACTAGTGAACCCAAACTACCTTCCGAAGTTTGTTCATCAATGGTAATTATGCTTTTATATTTTTGCATAATTTTTTTTAGTTTAGTTGGAAAAGGTTTGGATCTAATTAAGTCAATAATATCAATCTTATTTTGATTAGATACACTTAAATTTTTGTAAGCTTGTAAAGCTCTATTAATTATTGTCCCATGTCCAATTACAAGTGTTTTTTTTTTTAATTGATTTTGATTTGATTAAAAATCTATAACCATTTTCAACTTCTTTAAGAGATAATTTGTTTTTAAAGTTTTCAAAAGGATGTCTATCTAATCTAACAAAGGTTGGTAATTTTTGTTTTAATGTTTTTTTCGCAATTAACTTTGCTACATTTGAATCTGAGGCAGTATAAATATAGCAATTTGAAAGTGACCTTAAAGAGGCAAAATCTTCTGTAGAATAATGTGTTGGTCCAGAATTTGCATAACTTAAACCTATACCAGTTACAATTGAGCAAACATCCGAATTCATAAGACAGGTAGTTGTTTTATGTTGTTCCAAGGCTCTAAGAGATAAGAATGGCGCCATTGCATAAGTGTAAACTTTGTTGCCCTCTAATGACATACCACATGCAAAATCAATCATGTTTTGTTCTGAAATGCCCATATGTAAAAATTGTGATGATAAATTTTTTCTAAAATCATCAAGTGCAGGTGCTCCAAAATCTGCACTTAAGAAAAAGATTTTTTTATCAACTTTAGCTTTTTGATAAATTACTTTTATAAATTCGTCTCTCTGAAAAGTAGTTTTTTTAATCATTATTTGCTTTCCAATGATAAAAGAGAATTTTTGTATTCTTGATTTGTAATTTGGTTCCAATAATGCCATTTTGACTTATTTTCCATAATTTTAAAACCTTTACCTTTTATAGTATTAACAATTAAACATTTGGGTTTTTTAATTTGACACATTTTTTTAAATTTTTTTTGTATGCTTATAAAATTATGTCCGTCACACTCATCGGTATAAATATCAAATGACTTAAATTTGTTTTTAATATTGCCTAAGCTCAAACATTTTTTTGGATCTCCCAATATAATATTATTGTTTATATCAAGAATAATAAATACATTATCCAGTTTCAATTCAGCTAGTAATAATAAACTTTCCCAGGTAGAACCTTCATACAATTCTCCCTCGCTTATGATTACATAAACTTGTTTTTTTTTTTTGTTTTTTTTTGCAGAAAAACCAATTCCTGTCGCTAATCCTATTCCATGGCCCAAAGAACCTGAGGAAACCTTTATTCCTGGAATTTTATGATTTCCAAACATCCGTAAAGAAGTATTTAAATTTTTTCCCCAATTATTCCAATCTTTTTTTGTTATTATTTTTAATTCACTTAAAATTGGATATTGAGCAACTGTCGCATGTCCCTTGCTCATAATTACATCATCGGTAAGCTTACCATTTTTAATTTTAACAAATTTTCCATAATAAAGAACAACTAAAACGTCTAAAATTGAAAAGACTGAGCCAGGGTGACCCTCTTGTAATAAGAAAAATTTTTCAAAAAGTTTCTTTCTTAATTCAGCTGCTTTAGATTTATAAAAATTGATTTTTTTCATTAAATTTAGTGCGTTTTTATATAGTTAATTTATTTAGTATATAATTTCGTTAGTCTGAAAGTTTCGATATACTAAATAATAAAATTTATCAAATAATTAATGATTTATTGTTTAAAAAATCAATTATGTCTCTAGATTTTCCTCCACAATTTTTCTTGTAAGCTTAATTTTTGACATTTGTTTAATGTTATTAACTGCTTTATCACCAAATCTATTTTTAATTCTGTTTAAGAATGCTGGATTTAAATGATAATCTACAAATGCATCATCTCTCAGTTTTAAAACTTCCCAAGCTTTAAGTCTTTCAGTAGGTAAACAGATTGTATCATAAGCATGAAATGAATAACCAGAATAAGTTTTTGGCATTTCTATACCTTTTGAAATTGCTTCTTTATAAAGAGCGCTACCTGGTAATGCCATTGCTGGATAAGTATTCCAACCGGAAGTACAAAGTTCAATACTTAAATCGAAAGTTTTTTTAATTGTATCCTGATCATCTCCTGGCAAACCATACATGTAATTTGCCATTATATCTATATCAGCCTCATGAACTTGCTTAATAATTTTTCTTACATCTACATCTTCAAACTTTCCTTTAGCTACCTCTAATCTTACTTTTTTATCACCACTTTCTATTCCCAGACACAACCACTTAATACCTGCTTTTCTTACGATTGATAAAATTTTTGGATTTTTTACTGTATCAATTCTTGAATAAGCCCACATTCTTAAGTTGTCATCTTTATTCAATTCACTTAATTTTTCACATAGAGGTAAGTAATATTTCGGATTTAGTAAAAACATTTCATCTGTAATCCTAATTGTTTTTACACCCAATTTAATTAATTTTTTAAATTCGTTTATTATAAAATCAGGGCTCCAATATCTCATTTTACTATAATTAGATGAAACACCAATAGTTTCCTCATCATTTCTGTTAATTAAATTAATCATACAAAAACTACATTTGAATTGACAACCAAGTGAAGTATGTAATGCAGCATAAGGTGTCCTTTTTTCCTCGTCATATTCTGCATGCCACATAGGAGCTCTGTATAAATCTAAAGGTGAATTTTTATACGGAAGAAGATCCCAGGCATAACCTGGTAAGTCGATATCCATACGTTCATTTGGCACAACAATCTCAGGTTTATTAAGCACAACCTTATCATAATTTCTAAAAGCAATACCTTTAATATTTTTTAAACTGTCTACTTTAAAATCTTCTAATTTTAAAACATTTTTTAATGCGTAAACTCCTTCATTAGTAAAAACAAAATCTATGCTGCTTTCGTCATTTAAAGCTTTAATTGGTAAAGCTTGTACATATGATCCAATATATGAAATATTTAAATTTTTGTTTTTCAATTTAAAATATTTACTTAATGTCAAAGCCCCCTCCATATTTGTTGTACCAGCGTTTACGTTTTGACCATAAACAACAAATACTATTAACCTTGGATTTAGTTTATTTAATTTGTCATATATTTCTTCAATTGATTGGTTTTCTGCATTTGCATCAATAATTGAAACTTTAAAACCATAATTTCTCATTGATTGAGCCAAAAGAAGTGACCAGGTAGGTGGCTCTATTGCAGTATATTTTGATTTCAATGATTGATAATTATTTCCAACTGATGGATTGATGAAAACAGCATCTGTAGTTACTTCTTTTATCATTTAATAAATAACGCTTAAAAATTTTATATAATTTATTAATTAATAATAATCTATATATTATAATTTAGTTTGTTAAGTGAAATTAATAAGAAAAATAAATTATTTACTTATCAAAATATTTTATAAATTTTTGTTTATCCTCATCGCTTATAAACTTAGATTTTGATACTCTTTCTCTGCTAGATAAATTCTCAGTATTTAATCTTAAAGCTAATAAATCAATTAGATTAGAAATTTTAGTGTTCAATTCATTATCAATAATAGCATTAGTTCTTTGAGCCAAAAGGCTTAGAGCGAATGAAAATATTTTTAAATTTTTAATATTTAATTGAAAATTATCAATTTTTTTTAAATTATTTATGCATTCATTAAATTTTTTTTCGGATGTTTTAATTATTAAAACATTACTTTCTAAGAAGATAAAAAGTTTTTCAAAATCAGTTATAATTTCGTTATTATCAATATTTTCATAAGTACACAATTTAGTACCATAAAAATTATAGCTTGAATCTTTCAAAACTACATTTGAGGTTATGGCAGCTGAAAATTTTTTAGAGGAATTCAGCCTTCCTTTATGTGGAATTCTTCCATCCCAAAAATATGTATTATTTTTTTTGGGATTTTGTAAAGTTTTAATAAAAAATTTTCTAAATATATTCAATCTAAAAAATTTCAAAATTTTAAAAAAATTGTATCCTGGCCAAAAAAAATTAATTGATGGATAATCATAATCAATTAGGGGAGACCATAATGTAAAGGTTTGTATTCTGCTATCTACATGATACGTTCCTTCTTCAGACAAATCATTACTTAAATGAAAAAGTAAATATAAATTGTCAATTGATATAGATTCCTTATCAAGGTTTTTGATGCGAGAGAAATCAGATTTTATACTGGAAAGAAAATCTGAAGAAACATGATTATACCTAATCAGACCTCTTATTATACTTTTTTTAAATTCTACTCTAAAAAAATTATCCTTGTTAAATATCAACTCATCTTCTTTAAATAATAGTCTTACATAATTAAAAAAAAGATCTGAGATAGATTGAAGATGTTTTTGAGTAAGAGATGATTGTTCAAAATAAGAATAAGATTTCACTTCGTCAAAATATATATTGTTAATAAAATTATATTAATATACTAAATTTTATATATAAATAACTTAATATAATTTTAATCAATCTTATAAAACACTTTTATAGTTAAAATAAAAGTGCATTTATTTATAAAAATGAAAAAAAGACTTGGTATTTTTCTTTGTGTTTGGAATGGTGAAAAAACTATTGAAAATTCTATTAACTCAATTCTGAAACAAAAATATAATGGCTTAATAAATCTCTATATTCTAGATAATCAATCAGAAGATAGAACTGTAAAAATTTTAAAAAAAATAAAAAAAAGAAACAAAAAAAAAATTTTAATATTAAGATATTAATAGATAAGAAAAAAAGAGATATTTTAGAAGCTCAAAGATATTTAATAAATAAATACTTACATAGAACAGATTATTGTATGATTATGACTGATGATGATTTTTACAATAAAAATTTTCTCAACAATGTTATGTTGAAACTTGTTTCAAAAAATTTAGACCTTGTTTACACATTTTATAATTTTGTAGATGTGAAAAATAAAATTTTTTATACAAAAAACTATCCATTTTATAATTACACAAAATCTAAGTTAGTAAACTTAAGTAATTTCATTATATATAGAAATATCAATCCAATTTTTTTTGGAGTTTACAAATCAATTGCTTTAAAAAATGAACTTAAACATTATAAATATTTTGATAACTCTAAATCGAACCATGATAATGTCTTTATTTTTAATTTTTTATTAAAAAAAAAGGTCGGTGTTTTAAAAAAAAAATATTTTAATTTTGCTATTAAGGATAGAAACAAAATTGAAAAAAAAAGAAAAACTGGACCAAATTATTGGAAAATTTCATCTTTATTGACTATTTTTATTTATCAATTTAATTTTTCAGTCAAAATCACCAAATCAATTATAAATTTCCATAAATTAAAACTAATTCAAAAAATATTTTTAGTGTTATTGATTGTAATCATTTATTTTCAAAAGACTTTGTTTTACATTATTAAAAGATTATTATTTAAAAAATTATAAATGATAAAAAAAATAACAAAAAGAGCTCGTCCAATACCTGATACTGAAATTTTTAAATTTGTTAATAAAAATATAAAATACAAATATATATATGAAAAAAAATTACACCTTGTATTTTTAAAAAAATATTTTCAATGGTTACAAAAAAGTTCATTTAATAAACTTAAAGGTTTGCATCTGTTTAACAAATTATCTTTTGTACATGGAACATCACAAGCATTTGATGATTTTTACAGTACATATAAAGGTAGAAGATTTAGAGTATTTAAGGGAGAATTTAAATACCATGAAATTATTTGGAAAGAGAATAAAATTAAATGGTGTTATATAGAAAATGATAAAATTAAAAAAAATGATGCTATAATTATTTCTTTACCATTTTCAGATTTTGGAAATCAACATCCTTCAATGAAAAAAGTTATAGATGAATGTGACAGGTTAAATGTTCCAGTTTTATTGGATCTAGCGTACTATTCTATTGCAAGAAATATTAATTTTAATGTAAATAAAAAATGTATTAAAGTTTTAACATTTAGCCTGAGTAAAGCATTCTATGGAACTGAAAGAGTTAGGATAGGTATAAGGTGTAAAAAAGATATAAATTATGACTCAGCAGATCTTTTTACTGAAATGGGTATGTTGTCTCGTATATCAGTTGGTTTGGGTTTAAAATTAATTCAAAAATATGATACAGATTATTGTCAAAAAAAGTTTAGAAAAAAACAGTTGAATATTTGTAAAAAATTAGATTTAGTTCCATCTGATTGTGTAATATTTGGATTAGGTAATAAAAAAAAATATAAAGATTATAATAGAGGTTCAAAATGGAGGAGAGTTTGTTTATCTTCTCTTATAGGAAATATGAGAGATATTAATGCCTAAAACTTTTACTAGTCTTTTCGAATACAAAAAGTCAACTAATGATTGGCACTATGACCCAAATTTTAAATCAAAAGATTGCAAATACATAGGTAGAATAAAAAATCTAAATTTTAGTAAAATAA
>MDTD01075345.1_pt1 | contig 13465 bp, 11 predicted proteins | sample 811221 | NCBI WGS metagenome assembly MDTD01 (sample SAMN05326646, study PRJNA326480) | marine metagenome | isolation source: seawater | place: Pacific Ocean: South West | collected 2011
AAAAAAACTTTTTGCAAAAAGTCTAGCACCTATAAGAAATATGAAAAAAGGTGAAATAATCAAAATTGAAAATTTGGCTGAGAAAAAACCTGGTAATGGTATAAACCCTAAATACAAAAACAAAATATTAGGAAAAAAATTAAAAGAAAATATTAAATTTAATCAATTATTTAAATGGAGTCACTTTGAATAAAATAAAAATCTGTATCGTTATAAATAATAGAGCAAATTACGCTAGGATTAAATCAGTAATAGAAAATTTAAAAAAGAAAAAAAAAGTTGATTTAAAAATAATCCTAGGTGCATCAGCAATATTAGAAAAATTTGGTAAATTAGAAAAAACACTATCTAATGACAAAATCAAAATACATCATAAGATAAATTCTATTATAGAAGGAGAAACACCACTTACTATGGCAAAATCAACTGGTCTTGCCGTAATTGAAATTTCATCAATATTTGCTGACCTTAAACCTGATATTGTAGTAACAATTGCTGATAGGTTTGAAACCATGGCAACTGCTGTTGCTGCAAGTTATATGAATATAATTTTAGCTCACACTCAAGGAGGTGAAATTACTGGATCAATAGATGAAAGTGTAAGACATGCAATAACAAAACTCTCACATATTCACTTTGCATCATCAAAAATTGCATATAAAAACATAATTCAACTAGGTGAAGATAAAAAAAATGTATTCCTTACTGGATGTCCATCTTTAGATTTGGCTAAAAAATTTCCAAAAAAAATAGATGATAATTTATTGAAGAAATACAATGGTGTAGGTAAAAAATTTAATCTTAAAGAAAAATATATTGTGGTTATGCAGCATCCAGTAACTACAGAATATGGAGATGGTTTCAAACAAATTAACGAAACAATAAAAGCGGTATCAAAATTAAATTTTCCTACAATTTGGTTATGGCCTAACGTTGATGCAGGCTCAGACGAGGTTTCAAAGGGATTAAGAATCTATAGGGAAAAAAATATAGACAGCAAGATCTTTTTTATAAAAAATTTTACAGCTGAAGATTATTTATCTGTGATTTATAACTGTTCTTGTTTAATCGGTAATTCAAGCTCAGCAATAAGAGAGGGGGGATTTTTAGGAGTACCAGCAGTGAATATAGGAACTAGACAAACTGGAAGAGAAGTTGGTAAAAACATAATCAATGTAGATTATGATGAAAAAAAAATTTTGAAAGCAATTGATAAGCAATTAAGAAGAAATAGAAAGTTTGCTTCATCAAAAATTTATGGAGATGGAAATGCAGGTAAATACATTGCATCAATTTTATCGAATCTTAATATCAAAAAAGTTTCTATCCAAAAAAAACTAAGCTTTAAAAAAATTAAATGAACAATGTTTTAGGAATAATAACTGCTAGGTCAGGATCTAAAGGAATAAAAAACAAAAATATTTTATTTTTTAATAATAAACCACTTATATATTATACTATTAATTTTGCAAAAAAGCTTCCATTTTTGAATAAATTAATTTTAAGCACAGATTCAAAAAAATATCTTAAAATTGCAAAAAAATATCATAATTTTGAGAACAATCTTCGCCCAAAATATTTATCTGGAGACAATGTAAAAACAATCGACGTTATAAAATACGAGTTTAAAAGATTACAAAAAATTGGAATACATTATGATATCATAATTATTTTTCAACCGGTCTGTCCTTTTAGAAAAAAAGAGATTTTTGTAAAAGCTTATAACTTAATTGCAAAAAAAAAAAACTGACAGTGTAATCACTTTAAAAAAAGTAAAAGAGCATCCTCTGAAGATGTATAAATTTAACAACAAAAAAATAAAACATTACTTACATGATAATAACGAAAAAAAAAGTTTTTTTCCGAGACAAAGATTGAAAAAATTATATTCAAGACAAGGTTCAATGTATATGTTTAAAAGTGATTTATTAAAAAAAAATCAATTCATAAGCTCTAAAACAATCGGGCTTGAGGTATCTGATAGATATGCTTTAAATCTTGATACAAATGAAGATTTAATTTTGGCAAAAAATTATTTTTCTAAAAAAGAAAATAAATTATGAGAATAAAACTTATTTTTTTTACATTACTAATTTATATGCATTTTAGCCCATCTTATGCTTATTTCGATCCTGGCACAGGGATGTTTATTCTCCAAGCACTTATAGCATTAATTTCTGGTTTTTTTTTCTATTTAATGAACCCAAAACTACTACTTAAAAAAATTAAAGAAAAAATACACTCATTATTTAGCAAGAAAGAGACTAAAGAAGAAGAAATTACCCCAGAAAAAAATGAGAAAAACAAAGATTAGTTTTTTTTCTATTTTAGATAAAATTGGATTAGCTCTACTTATTTCATCAAGTTTTTATTTTTATGAAAGATCTTTTATATTTTCATCTAAATCGCAAATATTAATTCAATATTTCGTACTATTAATTTTCTCATACTTAATTTTAACAATTATCATTATTTTTCTAAGATATTTAGATAAAAATGAATTTAATTTTACCAAAAAATTATTTTTGGTTATTTTATTTTCATGGTTAGTTGTTGTATTTGTCAAAAGTATCTTTTTTTTAGTAAACTATATTTCTTTATCTGAATTATTACTAAGGCTGCTTAATATTGAAATTGCATTTGTCTCAAAAAATGAATTAGTTGAGAGAACACTGGTATTTATTTTACCTTACTTAATAAGTTTTTTTTTGATTTTAGTGTTTTCAAGAGATTTTAGTAAATTAAAAAAATTATTAATTACATATGGTTTTGTATCAATAATCATAATCCCAATTGATTTATTTCAATCAAAAAAACCAATAAATATTATAAAAGATTACGGCAATCTAGACGTAAGTGTATCCTCAGTGAAAAATTTAGATTTAATTGAAAAAAATAATAATAAAAAAGTTTTACTAGTCATATTTGATGAGCTAGATTTTGAGCTAGTTTTTCAAAACTTAGATTATTTTCCAAATATCTCAAAAATAATTCAAAATGGTTTTTTTGCCAAAAAAATGTTTCCACCCGCTATTAATACAATTACCTCTATACCTTCTTTATTAATGGGAGAACCAACTAAAGGAAATTATTACATTAATGATAAATTTTATTTGGTTAATCAAAATAATAAGATTGTTAATTTCAATTTAGAAAATACTCTCTTTGGTAAATTAGAAAAAAATAACTATAAATATGAGATATTTAGTTCAGGAATCGATTACTGTACTACACTTAAAATAAAGAACAGCTGTAAAGCAAAAAAATTTAATGAGCTAAAAAGCCATAAAAATTTTTTAAAAGGAATAAGCTTTACATATTCAATATTTAATAAATCATTCTTATTTTTTAAACTTTTAACAGAAAGAAAAATAATTTTAGAAAATTTACAAAAAATTAAAGAATTAAAAATAATCAATAACGAATTAAATGATCTTGATGGGCATGGGATTATTAATTTTGAAAAATTCAAAAAAATATTAAATAATGAAAATTTAGATTTAATATATTTACATTTAAGCCTTCCACATTTACCAGCTAATTATGCTGAAAAAGTATTTAACGTGAAAACACCAAAAGATATGAGATCTTATTTTTTAAATCTTAAATTACTAGATCTAATTATGAATAAAATTTATGGGACATATATAAATTCAGAATTTTTTCAAGATAGTATTTTGTTATTTACTTCAGATCACTGGGCTAGGGATAAAGATACTTCTCAATCTAAAGCTTTTCCGGTGTTCTTTTTTTCAAAAATTTACGATGATAATAGTAGAATTATTTCCGATAAAAAAATGTCATCAGTAAATCTTTCAAATTTTATCATTAATTTTTATAATGGTCAGATAACAAACAATAAAGATATTGGATTATTTTATGAAAAAAATAAGTTCTATAAAACTTATCTGCCCAAATTAAAACAAGAATGAAGCAAGAAATTTACTTACATATTGGCTTATACAAATGCGCGTCAACATTAATTCAAAAAACACTTCATAAATATGAAAATAATGAGATAGATGTATTCACTCCCGAGAATGGGAGGCAAATATATGATAAGTTTAGAGAAATATTAAAAAACAAAAATAAAAAAGAAAATTTAAATTTTTTTAAGTCATTATCTTCAAAAAAAAAAGTTATTATTTCAATTGAAGGTTTACTCGGTCATCAAAGTAATGGGTTTTATGATATTGATAAAAGATTTAAGATACTCGAAAAAATTTTCAATAAACCGAAGTATCTAATTATTTTTAGAAACCAATCAGACCTTCTGTATTCTGCATGGCATCAAGGTTTAAGAAACGATTTAAATTTGAATTTTGAGGAGTATATAACTTTTAAAAAAAATAAATTACGTTTCCAAGTAATTAGAAATTTTACTCAACCTACAAATTATAAAGTTTATGATTACAATAAAATTTTTTCAAATTACTTAAACATTTTTCCAGAAAGAGCAATGTTTATAAATTTTTCAGTCCTTATGAAAAATGAAAGTTTTTTTTTAAGGGAGGTAATAAAATTTTTCAAATTAAACAGCAAAATTCGTAAAAGAAAAGAAATAAAATACAATCAAAAAATAGAACAATATAGGACTAATTTTTTGGCAAAAAAAATTATACCTACATTTCATAAAATAATTATGAAAATCACTGTAAAAATAGGCTACTATCTATGCCTAATTAAGAGAAACAAACTATGGAATCCATTGAGCATAATTTATCTAACAATTTTAGATCATATATTTAAAAGTTTTTACAAATCAACTTATGAAGATTTTTATAAAAAAATTATGAAAATGAAAAAAAAAATTGATGAATACTATAAGTATAAAAATAAAATTTTTATCAAAAAATTAAATTATGTTTCAACTAAAAAATAAAGCTCATAATCTAGGAGTGCTTAAATTAGCTCTAAAAAATAGAGCAATTGTGCCAAATTATTATTATTTAAATTTTAAGCAATTTAAAATTAATAAAAAAAAACACATTAAAAAAATTTTTCACCAATTAAAAACAAAGAAATTAATTTTAAGATCATCGGCATTTAATGAAGATAAAGAAAATCTTTCCAACGCAGGAAAGTATAATTCTTTAACTTTAAATAAAAAAGTTTCAAAAGTAAATTTAATCAAATTAATTAACAGGTTTCTAAAACAATTTTCAAATAAATCAGATAAAATAATCATACAAGAATTAGTTGATAATGTTGATATTAGTGGAGTAATATTCACTAGAGACAGTAATTTAAATTCCCCTTATTTTGTAGTTGAATATGATAATTCTGGGAAAACAAATTTAATTACATCTGGTGTTAAAAACGATTCTATTAAAACAGAAATAATTTATAAAAATTTTAAATACAATGGAAAATTTAAGAAATTAATTTCCTGTTGCAAAATTTTAGAAAATAAAATTAGTCATGATAGATTAGATTTAGAATTTGCTATAAAAAATAATAAACTCATCCTGTTTCAAGTAAGAAAGCTTCCATTAAATAATTTTATAAGAAATATAAATGATGACACTTTTGATAATACCTTGACTAATATAACAAAAAAAATTGACAAAATTTTTTCCAAAAATGAAACATTATCGGGGGATAGAACTATTCTAAGTAATATGTCAGACTGGAATCCAGCTGAAATGTTAGGAGATAAACCAAATACTTTAGCAATAACTCTTTATAAAGAATTAATTTCAGATAAAATTTGGTCAACTCAGAGAAAAAATTATGGTTACAAAGATGTATCTCCTAATCCATTAATTTATAGTTTTGCTGGATCTCCATATGTTGACTTAAGAACAGACCTAAATAGTTTTTTACCAAAAAATTTAAACAATAAATTATCAGCTAAAATAGTTAACAATTTAATTAAAAGGTTATCAAAAAATATATCGATTCATGATAAAATTGAATTCGATTTGATTGAAACGTGTTCCTCATTTAACTCGCATAAAAGAGTAAATTTTTTAAATAAAAAAGAAAAAAATATTTATTTAAAAGAATTAAAAAATCTTACTAGAGAGATTATTAAAAAAAATATCCATATTGTTGAGGAAGAAAAAATATTAGACCTAAAAAAGAGTTTAGATACCATGGAGAATATGAGGATACATCCAATACAAAAAATTTTTTATTTGGTGGATGTTCTTAAAAAAAAAGGAACACTTCCATTTGCTGGTTTGGCTAGATGCGCATTCATATCTCAAAGAATTTTAAGGGATCTTAAAGAAAATTCTTTAATTGATGATACGGAAATTCAAAGATTTTATGGATCCCTTGATACAGTTACATCAACATTAAGCCTTGATTTAAATAAATTATTTTCAAAAAAAACCACCAAGAAAAAATTTTTGTCTATTTATGGACACCTAAGACCTTCTACTTATGATATAAATTCAAAAAATTATTCAGAAGGTTTTAATGATTATTTTAAAGTTCGTAAATTAAACAAAAGAAATAAAATAAAGAAATTTCATAAATTCAATAATCACATAATTATAAATAAGAAAATTGATAAATTACTTGGGATTAGTCTGAATAAATTTTTGGAGTTTGCAAAAAAATCAATTAAGTTAAGAGAATTTTCTAAATTTCAATTTACAAGAGGCGTGGATCTAATTTTTCAATCAATCATATTTTTAGGAAATGAGGTTAAAATAAAAAGAAGTCAATTAGCTTATTTAGATATAAAAAATATAATTAATTATTTCAATAAGTTAGATGTTGTAAAATTAAAGTCCTCTTTAATAAAAGAAATAAAAATTAATAAATTTGAGCATGATCAATTACAATTAATCAATTTACCAGATGTAATAGTAAGATCTTCGGATGTTAAAAACTTTACTAAAGAATATGGAAAACCTAATTATATAACTGATAAAATTGTTTTAGAAAATTGCGCTAATTTAAAAAATAAAAACCTATCACACATAAAAAATAAGATTGTTTTAATTAAAAATGCAGATCCAGGATATGACTTCATTTTCAATTTTAATATTAAAGGACTGATCACTCAATATGGTGGTGCAAATTCACATATGGCAATTAGATGTTTAGAACTTGGCATTCCAGCAGCAATTGGTGTGGGAGAAAAATTATTTGAAAAAATAACCAAATATAAAAGAAAAATTCAACTAAACTCAAAAAATAAATCAATTAATTTTGTATGAAAAAAATTTTTATAACACCTAAAATAAATTATGATAAACATAAGCAGCTTCAAACAACTATTAATATCGAGTGGTATAATTATTTATCAAAATTAAATTACCAAGCCTATTCAGGTTATTTTAAAGATAAAAAAGATTTAAATATTATTTCCAAAAATTTTGATGGACTAATTTTAAGTGGTGGAGGTGAAATTTTTAGGAAAGAGAAAAAATTGAAAAATAAATTAAGAGATGACTTTGAAATAAGATTATTTAAAAATTTCACAAAAATTGATAAACCTGTGCTGTGTATTTGCCGTGGGTTTCAATTGATCGGTACAAATAATAATTCTAAATTAGTGATAGCTAAAAATCATATTAAGACAAACCATAAAATTTATAACACTAAAAAAAGCGATATTTTTAATATCAGAGAGTTAAATACTAATTCTTTTCACAAATATATGTTCAAAAAACTTGATAAAAATTTTGAAGTTTTTTACGTATCAAAAGATAAATCTGTAGAAATTGCTAAAATAAAAAATAAGAAAATTTTTTGTTTTATGTTTCACCCTGAGAGAAAAAATCAAAGCCAAAAATATATAGATCTATTTTTAAAAAAAATTTTTAAATGAAACTAATTCTTTTAGCAGCAGGTAAAGGATCAAGGATTTTTAAGAATATTAAAACTAATAAATGTTTGATAAAGATTTTTGGAGAAACCTTAATAAAAAATATCATAAAATTTTCAAATAGATATATTCAAAGAATTTTTTGTGTCGTCGGTTTTAATAAAAATGAAATAAAGAAGACACTTAAAAATTATAAAATTGATTATGTGCATAACAAATATTTTGATTCAACTGATATGCTTTATTCGACTTATCTAGGTCTAAAAAAAATCAATAATGATGATATTATTATTTTTTACACAGATACATTTTATGAAGAAAAATTTATTACCAAAATATGTAAGATTAAATCAAAAAACATTGTTGTGCCTGTATCAAGTGTCTGGGAAAAAATGTGGAAAATAAGAAAAAAAAAAATTAAAACTGATGCTGAAGATATAATTATTGATAAAAAAAATAATATAATCAAAATTGGAAAAAAAATAACGTCAAGATATCCTAAGTTTCAATATATGGGGGTTATCTTTATCCCCAAAAAAAAACTTCCAAATATTAAAAAATTTATGAGATTTTGTCTCAATAAATATAAAAAGATGCACTTAACAAACTTTATAAATTTTTTAATAGAAAAAAAAATTAAGGTAAAAGCACTTAAAAATTCTAATAATTGGTACGAGTTTGATGACTACAATGATTTAAAAAATTTTAGAAAAAAATATGAAAAAGTCGATAATTTTAATTTGTAATTTTTTAAATTTTTTAAGGACTAATTTTTCAACTAATGATTATATTTTTTATTCTGAAAAATTATTTTATAAAAATTATTATTTTGAATTTTTTGAGGCTTTATCTAAAAAGTCAAAAAAATGTTACCTTCTTACCTCTGATATTCATGAATATAACGATATTAAAAAAATTAGTAATCAGGTTTTTTATATTGGTGACGGTGTGTTAAAAGTTGTAATTTTAAATATCATTAATTGTAATTTTTTTTTTACAACAATGCCTGGTATTGGAAATAATATTAGGAAGTCAATATATTGTAAAAATTATGTATATTTTTTTCATGCACTTGCAAGCACACATAAAATTTATAAAGATAAATCTTTTGATAACTTTGATATAATATTTACTAATGGAAATTATCAAAAAATGGAACTTGAAGAAAGATTTACAAAAAAAAATATAGAAAAAAAAAAAATTATAAATACTGGATATTTCTATTTAGATTTTTTAAAAAATTTTTTCCAAGATAAGAATGAAAATTATATTTTGTTTGCGCCCTCTTGGAATTATAACAAAAAAAACTTATTTAATGATTTAGGCATTGATATAATAAAAAATCTTTTAAAAAATAATAATAAAGTAATCTTAAGACCTCATCCAGAAATAATAAAAAGAGATAACCATGCTTATAAAAAAACTATAAATTATTTCAACAATGACGAAAATTTTCTTTTAGATTTAAATTCTTCTAATATCGAGTCTCTAAAAAAATCAAAACTAATTATTACTGATAACTCTTCAATAGGTTTAGAGTTTGGTTTAATTTTTTACCGTCCAACTATTTATATTGATTACGAAGATAAAATACACAATAGTGAATATAATATAATCTCATCCAAACCTTTTGAGGATAAATTTAGAGAAATATTTGGTTACCATATCAAATTTGATGAATTAAACCAGCTCTCAAGTTTAGTTGAAAAAATTAATTATTTAGACAATCAAAAAATAAATGAATTTAGAGGAAAATATCTTTCAAATTTTGAAAATAGTGTAAAAGTAGCTGTAAACTATATTTTAAATCAAAAAAATATATAATAAAATTATGTATAAAAGTTTGAAAGATATTAAATCTCAGGGATATACAATTTTAAAAAAAGTAATCAATAAAAAACAATGTGCAGAATTAGTAAAAGAACTTAACAAAATAACTAAAATTAGATTAAAAAAAAACGAATATGTTGGTAATAACGAATATTTGATTTTACATAACTATTTTACATACAAAAGCTCATTTTTAAATCTTCTTTGTTTAAAAAAAGTAAATGGAATCTTAAATAAATTAATCGATGAAGATTATGTTCTTATATCTAGTTCAGCAAGAAATAGATTTAAGAATGATTTAGTTAAAAAAAAGATAAGAGCAACCGGTGGTTTGGGTTGGCATACTGACACAAGATATCTCCAAGGAAAGAAAATGAATCCTTCTCTTAGATATTTGGTTATTATTGCTCTTGAAGATTTTAATAAATTTAATGCCTCAACACTAATTATACCAAGATCGCATAAAAAAAATAATAGACCTCTAAGAGAAAAAAATTATAAAAATTCAAAAAAAATATTTTTGGATAAAGGCTCAGTAGTAATTTTTGACAGCGCTTTGTGGCATAAAGCTGGGGATCCAACAGAAAATAGCAGATGGGCTATCTTTTCAAGTTATGGACCATGGTATTTCAAGCCATATTTTCAATTTGATAAAATAATGGCAAAGTCATATAAAAATTTAACTAAACTTCAAAAAAAAATTTTTCATTTTAATACCACTCCACCAACTAAATTTAATAGTAGTGATATTGCAACTTTACGTAAGATTTAGGTTAAAAGTTTGAGACTTTTAAACTATTTGAATTTTCTAAGTATTTTGTCTTGTCAAATGCAATCCCATCTATTTTGACTAATTCACTGTAATCTAAAAGTTTCTTTTTTTTACTCATTAGTTTATCAACTATTTCGGCTAGGGTCGCCTCTCCTTCTCCAATCACACAAAGATCAATATTTTTGTCATTTAAAACTTCTTTAAAACTTGTAGTGGGATGTGGTCCACCAACAACAATCATATTATTATAACCTCTTTTCCTAATCTCTTTTATTGCTTCATGAAAAAAGTTTTTATGAAAGGTCATTGCACTAACACCAATTAAATCTGGTTGAAAGTCATTAATAATACCTTCTAACTCATCATAATTATCAAAGTCTACACTTGTTTTAATAATCTTTCCTTTCACTTTATCTTTAAACTCTCGATTCAGATAAGACTGTAAAGCCATAAGTCCTAAAGGTGGTTCTAATACATCATACTCACTTACGTCTCTATCTTTTGTAAAATGCGTTGAAATATTTATTAATAAAACTTTTAATGCATCTTTTCTATAGTTTACTTTCTTTACCTGAAAAGTATTCTTGATATTTTTATCTAGATCTTGAATTTCAATTTGATTTTCTTTTAAACAGTCTACTTTTAATTGATTTTCATTAATACCTGCAATTTTTAAAACATCCCTTAAACCCTTTACTTTACTCGGGAAATAACTTTTATATCTTTGATCAAGTTCGTTTTCTGTAAAATGCTTCATCTGGATAGGTAAAACTTTTAAAAGTCTTTCCTTATTTAGAACGTAATCTTTTAAAAATTTTAATTTATATTTTTCTGTAAATTCTTTTTCAAAGGGAAGAGTGTTAGTCACAACATGATAAGATTTATCTATCGACTCATTAATTGCTTTTACGCCTACTCCATGTTCAATAGCAAATTTTTCAAGGTCAGTGCCAGGAAAAATTCTTACAATATGTGTATATGGAAAATGAACCCATTTTAATGAAAGAATAAAATCTAGTGTCATCAAAGCTTCTTCCTCTGTCTCAGTAGGAAATCCGTGCATGGTATTTAAAGTTGTAACTGCCTCAGGATAGTTCTTACAGATATATTCTAGATTTTCCTTAAATCTAGGTATGTTTAAATTTTTTCTCATCACTTTTTGCATACGAGGTGATGCTGATTCTAAAGAAACGTTCACACCAACAGCGCCACCTTCCATCATGGCATCTATACTCTCTTTATCTAAAAGATCTCCTTTTAGGGCAGTGGGAAAAAAGAAACTTAATTTTAGATTCTCTTTTTTAACTCTGTTAAAAAATTCAACAAAATCTTTTTTTTTTACGTTAAAGATATCATCTATAAATTCTACTCTTTGAATTCCCATACCAGCCAACATCTTGACTTCCTCAAACACTGAATCTACTGATCTTCTAAAATGGTGCAATGTAGTTTTGTACACATCACAATAAAAACATCTATACGGGCATCCTCTCGTGGCCTGAACAGCCATTGAATATTTTACACCAGCATGTCCTATTCTATCATTATACTTTTTGTAATCTACCAAAGACCTATCGTAAGTAGGTAAAGTATCTAAATTGTTAAACTGCTTTCTAGTTTTAGTTTTAAAGATATTATCATGCATAGTGCATCTCTATACACAGTTTTAATAAAGTTTCAATTATTTACTTTCTGTGAAAAAATGCTATTTTGATTGAATACTGAAATGCATGGTGGGAAATCATTGTGAAATTCATTGGCTGTACCTGCAACCGTAAAGTCGGAGCGCCACCCAGTAGAGTCCGCTGTTGAATGAAGGCCAGGAAAAGTCTAGTTCTGCTATTTAAATTGACATCGGCATTAAATAAATAAACTTCTTAGTTATAAGAAGTTAAAAAAATGAGGTGGCGAATGTTAGAAAGGCTTTTACTTATTTTATTTTCAATAAGTTTTTGTTCAAGTGCTATTGCTTTAGAAAAATGTAAATGGAATAATCAAAAAGGAGTTCCTTGTGTTACAATAAGTAAAACACCAAATACTTCTTTATATAATTCTCAAGGAATAAATAAAAAAATTTTCACTAGACAACAAATTATTGAATCCGGAGCAACTACAGCAGTAGATGTTCTTAAAAAAGTAAATGGTTTGGATTATTATCAAACTGGTCAAAAAGGACAACAAGCAGCTATTTTTATGAGAGGCTCAGAGTCAAATCATACATTAGTAATGTTAAATGGAATTGCAATTAACGATCAGTCAGCAACTAATGGTTTACATGATTTTGGTCAAGATTTTATCCAAACAATCCAACAAGTAGAGGTTTATAAGGGGGCAAATGGTGCGCATTTTGGGCCCGACGCAATCGGTGGAGCAGTAAACTTTGTTACAGATGTTGATTATGCAAATAGTTATTCTCTTAATGGTTTTAATTTTAAAAATAATTCAATCGATTACAATACAACAAAAATTACTGATAATGGATGGCATCTTAATTTTAAAGGAACATCAAATCACAGCAAAACTGATAGTGCTAAAGCTAAAGGGCACGAAGCGGATGGTACAAAGAATTATCAAGTCAATTTAAATGGAAACAGATGGTTAAGTGATAATTTAAAATTTAAATCAACTTTTTATTATAGAGACACTAAATCTGATTACGACTCATCAGACACGAAAGAGGAGTCTGTTACATCAGATAATAAAATGTACGCCATTCAAGCTGGTGTTGAAAAAAAAACTGAGGGTTTATTGGATAATCTAATGTTTCATTATCACAATTATGATAGGAAATATTATGTACGAGGTAAAAAAGATAAATATTATAGTGAGTCTCTGGTTGTAAAAGCAGAAAGAGAAGTTCTCATGGGCCAAAAATTCTCATATGGTTTAGGGAGCGAGTACAAGTACGATTGGGGTCATTATCTTACAAAAACATTTTCATCTCAAACAAAAGGACATTTAAATAATCTGGGTATTTTTGTTAATGCAGGATATAAAATTAATCAAAATTTAGCACTATCACTTCATGGTAGAAATGATGATCACAAAGAAACTGGTGGTAATCAAACTTATAAAAT
>MDTD01103211.1_pt1 | contig 13465 bp, 13 predicted proteins | sample 811221 | NCBI WGS metagenome assembly MDTD01 (sample SAMN05326646, study PRJNA326480) | marine metagenome | isolation source: seawater | place: Pacific Ocean: South West | collected 2011
TATCATTAAGTACTGCTATATCTTCTGAAACATAAGAAGCTGTCACCAGATTTTTGCCTTGAAAAACACAATCTTCAGCCAATAAAATATGCATACTTGGCGGAAGCATAGAGACAACAATATCAGCATTTCTTATGCCATCATTTCGCTGTTCTACATCAAAAACATCAAAACGGATAGCTTTTCCATTAGGATGATTTTCAATCTTTTGTTCTGCTAAAGACAAGTCATAATCACCTACAATAACTTGCCAATCATTTTCTTCTGAATGATCTAGTAAATATTGAATCAATGTGGACGAAGAACGTCCCGCTCCAACCACTAAAATGCGTTGCATAATTTCGTTCTTTTAAAGGGCTAATATATGTATTTTAGCACCTCCAAATCACAAAAAAATGAACAAGAATATTATGGCTTGTGGAGCCGCTTTTGCTTTAACAGCTGTTATACTAGGTGCTTTTGCCGCCCATGCTTTAAAAGAAATATTATCCAACAATCAGTTAGCAAGTTTTGAAATAGGAGTTCGCTATCAAATGTATCACGGATTTGTTTTACTTTTTATTGGATTTGCTTTTGATAAAATTAAGAATACAGCCATCATCAGCAAGCTATTTATCATTGGAACACTCTTGTTTTCCCTTTCGATTTACCTGTTAAATTTACAGGTATTAATAGGTACTCCACTTTCCTTTTTAGGTCCAATCACTCCTATCGGTGGAATGCTTTTAATTATTGGGTGGTTTATCTTTTTACTATCATTATTTAAAAAATGAAATGACGAATTACGAAAAATATAAAGCGCATGTGCGAAAGATAACAGATGTCAATCTTTCAGCTGGCGTTTTACACTGGGATCAGGAAGTAAACATGCCACCTAAAGGAGCTGCTTTTCGCGCTCAACAACTGGCTACTTTATCCGAAATATCACACATCTTTTCTGTGGATACTGATTATGGAAAACTACTAGAAGAATTGTGTGGAGACAGTAATCTTTCCGAAGATGAAATAAGAAATGTAGAGCTTTCTTTGAAAGCTTTTCGTAAATCTCAAAAGTACAATGCCGACTTTGTGAAAAATCACTCTATTTGTGTTTCTGATGCATTCGTAGCATGGGATAAAGCAAAAAAGGAAAATGATTTCTCCATCTTTCAACCAAAACTTGAAAAGCTTGTTATGTTAAAAAAAGAAGAGTGCGAATTAATAGGCTATACCGAACATCCTTATGATGCACTTTTAGATAAATACGAACCAGACACTAAAACATCAGACATTGAAAAAGTGTTTGAAGATGTGAAGGAAAAATTAGTTCCATTTGTAAAAGAACTGATGGCTCGAAAACACAATGAAGATGCTTTTATGTATCAATATTTTGAACAGCAAAAACAATGGGATTTCGGTATTGACCTATTGAAACAATTGGGTTATGATTTTGATGCAGGAAGACAAGACCTTTCTTCTCACCCATTCAGTATTCATTTTTCACCACAGGATGCCCGTGTAACCACACGCATAGATGAAAACAATCTAAATGAAATGATTTGGAGTTGTATTCATGAAGGTGGTCATGCTCTTTATGAACAAGGATTGTTAAACGAAAACTATGGGTTACCACTTGGAGAAACTATTTCCCTAGCAATACATGAGTCTCAATCAAGATTATGGGAAAATAATGTCGGCAGAAGCTTACCTTATTGGAAAGCGAATTTCAATTTGCTTAAATCTTATTTTCCAGAACAGCTAAAAGAAGTTGATGTAGAGAAGTTTTACCAAGCCATGAATATGGTAAAACCCTCTTTAATCCGAACTAATGCTGATGAATTAACGTATCACTTGCATGTAATGATTCGTTTCGAAATTGAAAAAGCTTTGATTGATGGAAGTATTGAAGTGAAAGATTTACCACAAATTTGGAATGCTAAATACAAGGAATTTTTAAACATTGATGTGCCTTCTGACTCACAAGGCGTGTTGCAAGATATTCACTGGTCGCACGGTAGCTTCGGGTATTTCCCAACTTACTCATTAGGAAGTTTCTACGCAACACAGTTTTACAACCAGGCTAAAGAAGAAATTTTTGATTTAGAGCAAGAAATAGAGCAAGGAAACATGCAACCACTATTAGTTTGGCTACGTGCAAATATCCATAAATACGGAAAAAAATACTCAGCACAGAATTTATGTATAAAAATAACTGGTGAGAAGTTGAATTTTGAACATTTCTTAACATACGCTAAAACCAAATACAAACCACTTTACAATATGTAATGTTTATAAGGCTGTTAAAAAATCTTTAATTCATAAGTGCTGTACATGCTAATTGCCCTAAATTTGCAAAATCTAATAAATTGAAAAGATACTATGAAAGAAACAGGACGAAGAGCAGTAAACACATCTGTAGAAAACTATGGAATTAAAAATGCTACTGCCCACTGGAACCTATCTTCAGAAGAACTTACACAAATTGCTATTGATTTAAATCAAGCTGAATTAACTAGCAGTGGCGCTATTACAATTAATACTGGTGAATTTACAGGACGTTCTCCAAGAGATCGTTTTATCGTTAAAGATACTATCACTGAGAACAGTGTGTGGTGGGGAGATATTAACTTACCTTTCGATGCTAATAAATTTGACGCTCTTTACGAGAAAGTAACTGACTACCTTTCTGGAAAAGAATTGTATGTACGTGATGCTTATGTTTGTGCAGATGATTCTTATCGAATGAATATCCGTGTGATTAACGAATATTCTTGGTCAAACATGTTTGCGCTCAACATGTTTTTAAGACCAACAACTGATGAGATTGATAATTTTGACGCTGAATGGACAATTATCAATGCTCCTGGCTTTTTGGCAGACGCCGCTATTGATGGAACTCGTCAGCACAATTTTACAATCTTAAACTTCAGTAAAAAAACTATATTGATTGGAGGAACAGGTTATACAGGAGAAATCAAAAAAGGAATTTTCTCTGCTTTGAACTTCATCCTTCCACATCATAAAAATGTATTACCAATGCACTGTTCTGCCAATATTGGAAAAGATGGTGACACAGCTGTTTTCTTCGGATTGTCAGGAACAGGTAAAACAACTCTTTCTGCTGATTCAAACAGAAACTTAATTGGTGATGACGAGCATGGTTGGAGTGATAATAGTGTTTTCAATTTCGAAGGTGGTTGTTATGCTAAATGTATTGATTTAACTGCAGAGAAAGAGCCAGAAATATTTGCTGCTATTAAATCAGGTGCTTTATTAGAAAACATCACTTTTAAAGCGGGTACTAATGAGGTTGATTTTGAAGACGCAAGCATAACCGAAAACACACGCGTAAGCTACCCTATCCACCATATTAGAAATATTGCAACACCGTCTATCGGTGGGATTCCTAAAAATATTTTCTTCTTGACTTGTGATGCCTTTGGAGTACTTCCTCCAATATCTAAGCTAACTCCAGGTCAAGCCATGTATCATTTTATTTCAGGATATACTGCAAAAGTAGCAGGAACTGAAGCAGGAATAACTGAGCCACAAACAACTTTCTCTGCTTGTTTTGGCGCTCCATTTATTCCTTTACACCCTACTAAATATGCGGAAATGTTGGGTGATAAAATGCAAGAACATAATGTAAATGTGTGGCTTATAAATACAGGTTGGTCTGGAGGCGAATATGGTGTTGGATCTAGAATGAGCCTGAAACACACTCGCGCTATGATTACTGCTGCCTTAAATGGAAAATTAGTAAATATTGGTTTCGAAACTCACAACATCTTCGGATTGCAAATGCCGAGTATCTGTCCTAATGTTCCTACTGAATTGTTAAATCCTAGAAACACTTGGGAAAATAAGAACGCTTATGATGCCAAAGCAAACGAATTAGCAGAAGCATTTAACAACAACTTCAAGAAGTTCGCAAAACACGCCAAGGAAGAAATAATGGCTGCAGCACCTAAGACTACTGTAAACGCTTAATTTTAAAATTCATAAAAAATGAAGCCCTATTTTTTAGAATTGGGCTTTTTTTTAGTGAATGATTAATAAAAGAAAACCCTAATCCGTTAAGATTAGGGTTTTGCTATACTTTAACGCTAGAACTTATTTTGAGAATTTAGCGTATTTATTCTTGAACTTGTCAATACGACCTGCAGTATCTACTAACTTCATCTTACCTGTGTAGAAAGGGTGAGAGTCTGAAGAGATTTCCATTTTAATCAATGGGTATTCATTACCATCTTCCCATTTTATATTTTCTTTACTAGCTGCAGTCGATTTTGTTAAAATCGAATAACCTGTCGACATGTCTTTCATGACAACAAGTCTGTAGTTTTCTGGGTGAATTCCTTTTTTCATATTAATTTAATTTAGCCGTAGGTGAAACAATTATTGTCTTCTTACCCTACGATTGAGGGCTGCAAATATACGCTCTTATCTAAAAAATACCAAACCGTATTCATTCTTTTTATAGCGTACGAATCATAATTCTTCTTCGTTAAATCTTTTATCTTTGTTTATTGATTATATTAAAATGCTAAAAAAAATCATTTTATCTCTGTTAGTAATCCTTTCTCTTTCTGCTTGCAAGAGAGATTTTTTTTCGGAAAGTGGCCCCGGAGAATTACAATTCTCGGCCGACACTATCATTTTTGACACTTTGTTCACTAGTGTTGGAAGCACTACACACACACTAAAAGTATACAATAGAAACAATAATTCCGTGACTATTAGTTCTATCTATTTAGCCAACCTAAATTCCGAAGGGGTATATCGCATTAATGTAGATGGTGTTGCAGGAACACATACTGAAAATGTCAAAATTGCAGCTAATGACTCAATCTATGTATTTGTAGAAGCAACAATTAATCCTGTTGGGAGTAATCTTCCTTATTTAGTAACCGACTCTCTCATATTTGTAACTAATGGACAAACACAAAATGTAGATTTAGTCGCATATGGACAAAATGCCAATTTCTACACTCCTCATGACAACTTTTTTATGAGTGGTTCTGATACTGTCAATTACAAATACTACTCAATTAATGAAAATACCACATGGAATAATACACTTCCTCATGTTATTTATGGATATGTAATTGTAGAACCAAATGCTACTTTAACAATAAATGAAGGCTGTCAAATTTATTTTCACAAAAACTCAGGAATTATTGTAGGAAACCCTTTATTAGATAACAATGGAGGAACACTTAAAATTAAAGGAGAACTAAACAACGAAGTGGTTTTTCAAGGTGATCGACAAGATAATTGGTATGAAAATATAGCCGGGCAATGGGATAGAATTTGGTTTAGTTCTGGAAGTATTGAGAATGAAGTGAATTACGCAATTTTTAGAAATGGAACTATTGGATTACATGTAGACACCATTGGGAATAATAATCCAACTTTAACAGTTAAAAACACCATAATAGAAAACATGAGCGACATTGGTATTTTAGCTCAAGGAAGTCATGTTGTGGGAGAAAACAATGTGATTAGCAATTGTGGTCGATATGCCATGGTTTTAAATATTGGTGGTACTTACGATATTAAACATTCCACCTTTGCTAATTACTGGAGTTTTTCTTCAAGGAATACTCCTTCTATTCTATTAAATAACTATTACGAAGACGTTAATGGTAATATACAACTAAGAGACTTACAGCAAGCTAGTTTTACCAATTGTATTATTAGTGGCTCCTTACCTGGAGAAATTGATTTACAAGAAAATACTGCTGCAATATTTAATTACAGTTTCAATAATTGCTTGTTAAAATTGCACCCAGACTCCAGTTTAGCCTCTTTAGAAGAAAATAACTCAATGAAAATCCAAAACAGCGACTCTTTGTTTGTAGATATTCAAGAAGACAATTATCAGCTCCACCAACTGTCTCCTGCTATTGATGCAGGAGTTGATGCAGGAGTATCACAAGATATTCTAGGAATTACTAGAAAAGGAAATCCCGATTTAGGGGCTTACGAAAAAGTAGATTAAAGCGACTCTAAAAATGCCATGGTGTCCACACCATCAGCATAATCGTCTAAAGCAGGAGATTGAGCTTTTCCAAAAGGCACAAACCCTTTCCCTACAACACATTGTATTTTCTCTTGGTAATCAGCAACAAGTCTATGTATTAAATCTAAATCATCATAAAGTTCGTAATGCAACACGCTAACTGGCGATTTCAAAGCAGTTTCTTGCTTCATTATTAAAAATCCATTTTCTGTTATTTCGTGTTGTCCCATCAAATAAATAGCCTTGTTGTAATCGTAGTTATTGCCATATTTTTTATTGTCTATTACTTCTTTATATTCATAAAAAGCATTAAACAATAAGTTCAAATCATAATGCTTTGGCAAGAAGACTTTAGAAATACTTCTACATCCTAATCCAAAATATTGAAACACATCATCAGCCAAGCCTTTCAGCTCTTTTTTTGATTCTGTACCATCTAGGATGGCTACCGAGCTTCTCGATTTTCTAATTATATTAGGAAACTTACCAAAATAATGCTCAAAATATCTAGCTGAGTTATCACTACCTGTGGCAATAACTGCATCAAAGTTTTCCATCTTATCTTTGGTAAATTGAATTTTATCAGCAAAACTCGATTCTATTCTTTTTAACTCTTCAACAATTATAGGTAACAACTGATTGTCATCCGAAGACATTTTTACTAATGCTGAATGACCACTAATTAAAACTGAAAGTAAGTCGTGAAAACCAACTAAAGGAATGTTTCCAGCCATAATAATAGCTACACGCTTATCTCCTTCTAATTTATATGCACCTGACCATGCTTTTAAACATTCTTCTGAAAGCATCTCTACTATCGCTGCAAGGGCTTTTCGAATATTTTTTTGAGTAAACCAGCCGTTGTAAACACTAGCTCTATTGATAGCTAATTCAAATTCGCTATCCATCTCACCTCTTAATACAGTATGCTTATTTAGAAGGCTTCCAAGTTGAACAAAGGCTTGTATTCTGCTTTCAATAGTCATTGTGATATCTTATATTTGTACTACAAAATTAAAACTATTTTAACCAAATTTAATCTGTACTATGGCAATTAAAATTACAGATGAATGCATCAACTGTGGGGCTTGCGAGCCTGAATGTCCAAATAACGCTATATATGAAGGCGGTATGGAATGGCAGTTTTCTGATGGAACTTCATTAAGTGGGACAGTAACTCCAAAAAGTGGAGGCGAATATGATGCGGATAAATCTCAAGAACCAGTAGATTATGATGTTTACTACATCGTTACAGATAAATGTACTGAGTGTAAAGGATTTCATGATGAACCTCAATGTGCTGCGGTATGTCCTGTTGACTGCTGTATAAGTGATGAAGAAAATGTAGAAACAGAAGAAGAGTTATTAGACAAAAAAGACTTTTTACACGCTTAAATGGGGTGCACATCAAAAAATACAACCGCAATAATTCAAGTTTGGATTTTGCGGTTTTTTATTTTGATTATCCCTATGAGTTCATTTTCGCAAAAGAAACTATTCATAGCTTATGAAGACAGTTTAATGCGAATTGCTCCAACCATTTTACAAGGTAAAAATGATGCAGAACGCCAACTTGCAAATGAAAAATTTCTTTCGTTGTGGGAGCCTATTTTAGATGAATCAAAATCTATGAAACATCCTTTTGATTCTTTAAAGACTATTTCTATACTTACTAGCAAAGACAATAAGGTTCGCTTTATTAATTGGATTATCCCAAAAGATAACGGAACTTACCAATATCAAGCTATTGTACAGTATTACAATTATCAAAATAAATACAACGTAGCTTATTTAGAAGCTATTGAAGAAGAGCTTCGTGAACCTGAAAAAATGAAATTACAAAATAACCAATGGATTGGCGCACTATACTATCAATTAGAAACTATTAAAAGAGGAAAGCGTAAGTACTATGTTTTATTTGGTTGGGATGGAAACAATGATAGAAGTAATAAAAAAATTGCGGATGTCTTAACTATTAGTAGAGGTTTGACTTTTGGTGCACCTATTTTTAAAATAGGAAAAAAGCCTCAGAACAGATTTATCATCGAATATAAAGAAGATGCCTCTGCCTCTATGAAATATCATGAAAAAGAAGAACGAATCCTTTTTACACACCTAATTCCTTTAAGCGATGGAGTAAAAGGCTTGTTTGATTTTTATGTTCCTGATGGTAGTGTTGACGCATTGAACCTACGAAACGGTAAATTTATTTTTGAAGAAAATGTCGAGACCATCGAGGAAATCAATATTCCAGCAAGAAAAAATTTAGGTAATGGTTTATTCCCTAAATGAGAATAAAAACAGACATTTGCACTAAAATGATTTCAGATGAAAAAACATAATTTTAGTGCTGGACCATGTATCTTACCACAAGAAGTATTTCAGAAAGCATCAGAGGCAATATTAAACTTCAACAACATCGACTTATCGCTCATTGAAATTTCTCACCGTAGTGCAGATTTTGTTGCGGTAATGGAAAACGCTCGCTCTTTAGTAAAAGAACTTTTGGGAGTTCCTGATGGATATTCTGTATTGTTTTTACAAGGCGGAGCAAACTTGGAATTCTTGATGGTTCCTTACAACCTGATGAAAGAAGGTGGTAAAGCCGCTTATCTTGACACAGGTACTTGGGCTAGCAAAGCAATAAATGAAGCTAATTTACTAGGAGAAACAATAGTTGTAGAAAGTTCAAAAGATAATAATTACAATTACATTCCTAAAGGATATTCAATTCCTAATGATACAGACTATTTTCACTGCACCTCGAACAACACTATTTTTGGAACACAAATGAAGAACTTCCCTTCTACTCCATCTTTAATGGTGTGTGATATGTCTTCTGATATTTTCAGTAGAAAAATAAATGTTACTGATTTTGACTTAATTTATGCAGGAGCACAAAAAAATATGGGGCCTGCAGGAACAACATTAGTTATTGTCAAAGATGAGGTTCTAGGTAAAACCAATAGAAGTATCCCTACAATGCTAGATTACACTACACATATTAAAAAGGACAGTATGTTTAATACTCCTCCTGTTTTTGCAGTGTATGTTTCTATGTTAACATTAGAATGGCTAAAGAAAAATGGCGGAGTGGAATGGATTGAAAAAATAAATCAAGAAAAAGCAGATTTAATTTACAGCGAAATTGATAGAAATCCATTATTTAAAGGATCATCTACTGTAGAAGATAGATCTAATATGAATGTAACTTTCTTGTTAAACGACACTTCATTAGAAGATCTATTTAACCAAATGTGGCAAGCTGCTGGTTGCAACGGATTAAAAGGACATCGCTCTGTAGGAGGGTTTAGAGCATCTATGTACAATGCACTTCCAATAGAAAGTGTTCAAGTATTGGTAGATGTAATGCAAGAATTAGAAAGAAAAGTATAATGATAAAGGTATTAGCAAACGATGGCATCTCTGTAAGTGGAGAAAAAGCATTACAAAACGCAGGTTTTGAAGTAATCACACAAAAAGTAGCGCAAGAACAATTAGCAAATGTTATTAACGAAAAAGACATTGCTGTTCTATTAGTTCGCTCGGCCACCAAAGTTCGTCAAAATTTAATTGATGATTGCCCTGGATTAAAAATGATTGGTAGAGGCGGTGTAGGAATGGATAATATTGATGTTGAATATGCCAGAGAAAAAGGACTAGAGGTAATCAATACTCCTGCTGCTTCTTCTGCTTCTGTTGCAGAGTTGGTTTTTGCACACCTTTTTGGAATGGTTCGTTTCTTATACGACGCCAATCGTCAAATGCCACTAGAGGGAGAGTCAAACTTTAAAGATTTAAAAAAATCCTATGCAAAAGGAAAAGAACTTGCTGGTAAGACTTTAGGAATCATTGGTTTTGGCCGGATTGGACAAGAGGTTGCTAAGCGAGCAATAGGATTAGGAATGAATGTAGTTGCACATGATAAATTCGTAGATTCTGTAAACATTGATTTAAATTTCTTCAACGGACAAACAATAAACTTTGAAATCACTCCTACTTCATTAGAAGAAGTGCTTAAAAAATCGGATTTCATAACTTTACACATTCCTAAAATTGGCGATAAAGCAGTTATTGGAGCTGAAGAAATCGGTATGATGAAAGATGGTGCTGGAATCGTAAATGCTGCCCGTGGTGGAGTAATTGATGAAGACGCCTTAATGTTTGCCCTAGAAAAAGGAAAACTAGATTATGCTGGATTAGATGTTTTTGAAAACGAACCAACTCCAAGCATTCACTTGTTGATGCAAGCAAATGTTTCATTAACACCACATATTGGAGCCGCAACACTAGAAGCTCAAGACAGAATTGGAACGGAATTAGCTGATAAGATTACTGCTTTCTTTAATTAAAGATAAAAACTATCTTTGAAAGCGACACTTCGGTATCGCTTTTTTAGGACTACATGGCAGACATCAGACCGTTTAAAGCAGTTAGACCAACAAGAGACAAAGTCTCTTTAGTAGCTTCTCGATCATACCTCTCTTACAGTGAGGAAACCTTGATTGAAAAACTCGAACACAATCCATATACCTTTTTACATATCATCAACCCTGATTATTCTGATAAGCAAACAGAAGTAAAAGGAAAAGCGAAATACTGCCTAGTAAAAAGTAAGTTTAACAAATTTAAAGCTGAAGGCGTATTTGTTCAAGACCAAAAGCCAAAACTCTACATCTATCAGCAACAAAAGGGTGAAGTTATTTTTACAGGAATAATTTGTGCCAGTAGTGTAGATGATTACCTAAATGGTGATATCAAAATTCACGAACAAACCATTACTAGAAGAGAGGAAATGTTTAAAGACTATTTGAATATTACTGGCTTTAATGCAGAGCCTGTTTTACTCACTTATCCCGATCAAAATGGAGTGAATGATATTCTTGAATCATATATAAAAAACAGAGCTGAATATGAGTTTACAACCACTAATAGATCAACACATAGGTTGTGGCTTATACAAGATGAAAATGACATACAAAAACTTCAGGATATCTTTGAAAAAGTAGATGCACTGTACATAGCTGATGGGCATCATAGATCAGCTTCTTCTGCTCTTTTATGTCGACAGAAAAGAGAAGAAAAACCAGATTATACAGGTAGTGAAAGTTTCAACTATTTCATGAGCTACCTTATTGCTGAAAGTCAATTAAGAATACTTAATTTTAATCGAATCGTAAAAGACTTAAACGGATTGACTACTGAAGAATTTATCACCTCCATTAGTAAAACATACAAAGTAGAAAAAAGAAATCAGTCCTTTGTTCCTGTGAAAAAGGATGAAATAGGTATGTACATAGAAGAGAATTGGTACAGTTTAACTTCTAACGATTTTGCTTTTGATAGAACTCATTGTGTAAAAAAACTAGACTCAGCGATTCTTTCCAATAACATCTTAAGCCCTATTTTAGGTATACACGATTTGCGAACTGATAAACGGCTTAGTTTCATAGATGGAACACTCGGAAAAAGTGCATTAGAAAGTGCTATAGATAGTGGCGATTATGTGGTCGCTTTTCTCTTAAAACCAATTAGTGTGCAGGAAATCAAAGATGTGGCTGATGCTGGAGAAAGTATGCCTCCAAAGAGCACTTATATTGAGCCGAAATTACGTAGTGGGTTACTGATTTACAGCATTGAATAATGAGCATTTCAGATAATCTTCAAAAAATACAAAAATCCATTCCAAATAATGTTACATTGGTAGCTGTTTCTAAAACCAAACCAATAGATTGCATTTTGGAAGCCTATGAAGCTGGGCATAAAATTTTTGGAGAAAACAAGGTGCAAGAAATGACTCAAAAGGCTGACTTATTACCTAAAGATATTGAATGGCACATGATAGGTCATTTACAAACTAATAAGGTGAAATTTATAGCTCCATTTATATCTTTAATACATTCAGTAGATTCAGAAAAACTACTCAAAGAAATAAACAAAAGAGCTACTCAAAACAATCGAGTGATTAATTGCCTCTTGCAATTTCATATTGCAGAGGAAAGTAGCAAGTTTGGATTAAATGAAGAAGAAGCAAAGAAAATTTTAGAAAACCAATCTAACTACCCAAATGTACGCATTGTAGGCTTTATGGGAATGGCTACATTTACTTCTGACAAAGAACAAATAAAGAAAGAATTTTCTTCTTTGCATACTATTTACAAACAAGTACAGAAAGATTATCCAAAACTAAAAATCCTATCAATAGGCATGAGTAGTGACTACCCAATCGCTATAGATAGTGGAAGTAATATGATTCGAGTTGGATCAGCTATTTTTGGAGCTAGACAATAAAGAAATCGCCCGAAGGCGGTTTCTTTTTATAGCTCAGCGAGCATTCTCTGAATTCGTTCTTTGATATTAAAACTTGGCTTATCATTTTCAAAGTCAGTATAATCGGCAACAACTGCAGGATGTACTCCAATAGCATTAGACTGAAAATGCATAATTTTATGTAAATCAGCAATAGCTAGGTAAGATAGCTTAGAACCTGCAGCTGCACAAATACCGAAGCGTTTTCCATTCATTGCATGAGAAAAAATATCAATGAAGTTTTTCATAACTCCAGAAATAGAATAACAATAAATAGGAAAGCCAAAAACTAAAGAATCTGCCTCTTCAATTGTTTTGAAAAGCAATTGTATTTCTTTTGAGTAGTCCTCTATCTTTCTGCCGTCGCAGAAAGGAATAGACAACTGCCTTAAATCAATCACTTCTGCTGTTTTCAATTGCTCAGCCGCTGATTTAATCAATAAAGCAGACTTAGAGGTTTTTGATAAACTCGTTGATATGAGAACAACTTTTTTCAATTAGTTATTCAAATAGTTTAAAATATTGGTCTCTACCCTGCTCATCACATCGCTTACATCCTCTTTCACAAATTTATCACCTGTAATGTGTTCAAATAGCTCAATGTAACGCTCCGATACAGAAACACAAAACTCCTCACTCATGTGTGGAATTTCTTGACCATCTTTACCCTGGAATCCATTCTCAATTAGCCATTGACGAACAAATTCTTTGGACAATTGTTTTTGTTGCTCCCCAGCAGCTAATTTCTCTGCATAACCTTCTATGTAGAAGTAACGAGAAGAGTCGGGCGTATGGATTTCATCAATCAAAGTAATTACTCCATTAGGATCTTTTCCAAACTCATACTTAGTATCTACTAAAATCAATCCTTTTTCAGCAGCCATTTCAGTTCCTCTTTGAAATAACTCACGCGTATACTTTTCTAATAAAATGTAATCTGCTTCGCTAACCAAACCTTGTGCTAAAATTTCTTCTCTGGAAATATCTTCATCATGACCAACATCTGCTTTTGTTGTTGGTGTTAGAATTGGCTCTTCAAATTTTTGATTTTCAACCATTCCATCAGGCATTGGAACTCCACAAAGCATACGCTTTCCTGAGCGATATTCTCTCCAAGCATGTCCTGTTAAGTATCCACGAATAACCATTTCA
>MDTD01016139.1_pt1 | contig 13464 bp, 11 predicted proteins | sample 811221 | NCBI WGS metagenome assembly MDTD01 (sample SAMN05326646, study PRJNA326480) | marine metagenome | isolation source: seawater | place: Pacific Ocean: South West | collected 2011
CTAGTTTGCCGTTTAAAAATGCCCTTTGCGTAAACTCACCTGGTCCTGCAAGACGACATCCAGAGAGAATCAATAATCTAACAACCTCGCTTTGTATAAATCTAGAGCCATGGACATTGAATTCTACTGTGTCTTCACCTGTATATGATCCTGGCCCGTATAGAACTAGAGCGAGTCCCTCATCTATTATAGTGTCACCATCTACAATTCGTCCAAAAACAACAGATCTATCATTCTCTGCACTAAGAGTTTTCGAAAAAACAGCCGAAGAAATTCTCAATGCTTCTGGGCCGCTAACTCTAACTACAGCGATTCCGCCTACACTAGGTGCAGTGGAGATTGCGCAAATAGTAGAACCGTCAAGGGCTTGAGGCATTGAATTTTTCACAATGCAAATTTGAGGAAAGAAGGGGTAAGATGGAGAAGGTTTGGCGTAAATTTGCCGGGCAATTAAAAGTGCAATAAAAACAACTCCACATGAGCGTTTTAGTAAACAAAGATTCTAAGATTATTGTTCAAGGTTTCACAGGCGGCGAGGGAACATTCCACGCAGGCCAAATGATTGAATACGGTTCCAACGTTGTAGGCGGTGTTACTCCAGGTAAAGGGGGTACAACTCACCTAGACAGACCTGTATTCAACACCGTTCAAGAAGCGGTTAGAGAAACTGGCGCTGATGTGAGCATACTGTTTGTTCCTCCAGCATTTGCTGCTGATGCTATCATGGAAGCAGCTGACGCAGGTATAAAAGTTATTATCTGTATCACTGAAGGAATTCCTGTTGCTGATATGGTTGGAGTTAAGGCATACATCGATCAGAGGGATTGCACTCTAGTTGGACCTAACTGTCCAGGAGTTATGACAGCAGGAGAAGCAAAGGTTGGAATTATGCCAGGTTTCATTTTTGAGAAGGGCCGCGTTGGAATTGTGAGTAAATCAGGTACTCTTACTTATGAGGCTGTTGACCAATGCACTAATGCAGGTTTAGGCCAAACCACAGCTATCGGCATCGGTGGCGACCCTATCATAGGAACAACCACGCTAGAAGCAGTTCAGCTTTTAATGGCAGATGATGAGACAGAAGGAATTGTCATGATAGGTGAGATCGGAGGAGATCTTGAAATCAATGCTGCTCGTTGGATCAAGGACAACGCTACCAAACCAGTTGTAGGATTCATTGCAGGAGTTACAGCTCCAAAAGGCAGAACAATGGGTCACGCAGGTGCAATTGTTAGCGGCGAAGATGAAACAGCCGAAGCTAAGAAGAGAGTAATGTCAGAATGCGGTATCCACGTTGTGGATAGTCCTGCTGATATCGGTTCTAAAATGAAAGAACTTATCGGCTAATCACAGCTCTCTGAACACAGGGTGTTCAGCTTCATTCTTCCACATCCCATTTGTGATGTCTGGAATATTTACTCTTTGATTCCCAAGTGCAACTGACTTGTCAGTAAGTGCACCTACAATACTCCAAAGAGCTCCGTCGTATACGTTTAAATCAAGAGGTACACCGTGGTTTAAAGCTCTAATAAGTCTATACATCATAACGAAGTCCATTCCTCCGTGTCCTTGCTCGTTATCAGAGATCTGTTCGCGAAGCTTCACCCACATTGGATGAGCATATTTCTCAAGATGTTCTTTGTATCCAGTTTCATCTTGCCAACTATGCCAACCGCCACTTTCAGGGTCATCTATAAATAGCCTAGAAGGGTAACCGTAATGAACGGCACCAGTTCCACAAAGCTTGTTGAGCCTATTATATGGACGTCCAGTATGGACGTCGAACTGAAGCATGATGCTACGACCTTTTTCAGTTTTGATTAATGTTGTGTTTACATCACCACATTTAACTTTCTCTGATACAGCATTCATCACAGGATCGTCAGATTCCCTCAAAGCCTTACTCAATGCTGCTTCATTTGAACTCATAGAAACCAAGTGGCTAAGATTATCACCCCTTAAAATATCCATGTACATACAGACCGGGCCCAACCCATGCGTAGTGTAGAAATTACCATCTCTCTCTAAATGGTGATTTAGTCTCCAACGCTCGTGGTAGTAGTCGGTATGTAGCATCAATTCACGTAAATCGTGTATGTATGCACATTCAGCATGAGTAAGATCTCCAAATACTCCTTCTTTCACCATATTAAGAACGAAAAGCTCCTCGCCATTGTAGCAGCAATTTTCGATCATTATGCAATGCCTCTTAGTTTGTTCTGCAGTTTTAATAAGATCTAAACTATCCTGAGCTTCATAAGCCATTGGCACCTCTGTCGCAGTGTGTAGCCCCTGTTCCATTGCATACTTTGCCATTGGTGCATGCCATCTCCATGGAGTTGCAATAAGAAGTAGGTCAGCAAGCTCAGGATTGCACATTTGTTGCCAAGCGTTTTTGTCTGAACTGCCATCAACGACAAGTGGCGATTTGGATTGAAATTTTGCAATTCGTTCACTAGCTCTATCTAAATATCTCTTCTGAACATCACAAATTGCAACAATCTCACAATGCTCATTGCGAACAAGCCAATTGAGCATCTCTATTAAAGTTGTCCCTCTGTTTCCCAAACCAACGACTGCCACTCTTACCTTTTTAATGGGTGCGTCTGCGTAGTTAAACATACTACCGTCAATACCAGTGTTATTTGCGAGTTCATCTAAGTCTGCTGTAGGGGTTTGGCCTAAAGTTGCACCTGAAAAAAGTCCGCCTCCAAACAGAGCACTCAATCTTAAAAAGTCTTTTCTACGCATAATTATGGTTTTAATTCATACACCCCAGGCTTCCTCGGGTGAAGGATACAAGTTAGCAGTTTTTCAAAGTCTTCTTCTCTTTTCACGAAATCTAAATCTGAGGTATCTATCCAAAGCACTCTTGATCCCCTGTGGAATTTGTAGTGTTCTTTGTAACCATCCCAAACCCTCTCTAAATACCCTTCTGGAAGGTCTTGTTCGTAAGAGCGTCCTCTTTCTACGATTTGGGATTTAACCCTATCGATGCCGGGATTGAGGATGGCTATTACTTCTGGTTTGGGAAGCTTTGCCTCCATTAGCCTAAACATGGTTCTAAAGAGAATGAATTCGCTTCTAGGTAGATTAGCTTTTGCGAAGATTAGTGATTTTGCAAAACTGTAATCAGCGAGTACCCTTTGACGGAATAGATTTCTAGAACCTAGAGCGTCTCTTAATTGTTTGAATCGATCTGCTACAAATGCTAGTTCTACAGAAAAAGCATGGCTCTTAGGATCTTCGTAGAAACGCTCAAGAAAAGGATTTTCCTCAAAGCGCTCAAGAATAAGTTCTCCTCCATGTCTTTTGGAAAGAAGATTGCTTAAGGTGGTTTTGCCTGCACCTATATTTCCTTCGATGGCTATGTATGCGTATGGTCCCATTGAACTACTTTGGGCTCCGCAGAGCAATTAGATAAAAGTTGACTAACGGTTGAATCTACGTAAGGAATATTCAAATTTGGATCAAGGTCACATAAAGGTTGTAGAACAAACCTTCTAGAAGATATCCTTGGGTGTGGAACCTGTAATCTCTCTGATTGAACAACCTCATCTCCAGCAAGAAGGATGTCACAATCTAGAGTTCGACTTGCATAGCCTTCACCCTCAACACGACACCTACCATGATCAATCTCCACTTTCAATAAAACATCCAACAATTTGCTCAAGTCCAAATCTGTCTCAACACATACCACGCAATTTAAAAATGGAGGAGTGCCATCATCCATTCCCCAAGCCTCAGTCTCATAAATGTTAGATGTTGTTAATGATTTGATGGAACGTGATTCTACCAATTCACGCTCAATGTCAGCAATAGCTGAATTTATAGTCCTAAATCTATCCCCAAGATTAGAGCCCAAACCTATGTACACATTCCTCATCATAATAGTTGACCAAGATAAGTCTATATATTAGCATTTATGGAATTCTTAAAAAGTATAGTGAGCTCGGCTATCGGCTCAATGATTGGCATTTTGGTAGCAGGTACAATTTTAATTTTCATCTTCGTTGGAGCACTTGTTGGAGGGTTCGCGTCTGCGTTTTCTGAAACAGAAGGTATAGATGTAAATGTGAATGAGGATGGTGCAAATGTGCTAGTATTTGAGATGAATGATAGGATAGTAGAAAGGGGCGGAGGAGAGTCAATAAACTTTGACATAACTGGATTAAACTCTGAATCAACAATGGGTTTAGACCAAATCCTAGAAGGTCTCGAAAGAGCTTCTGCTGATGAAGATATTGAGGGTATATACATGAACCTTAGCGGAGTTGCAGCTATGCCATCGACACTTGAAGACATTAGAGAGGGGCTTGAAAATTTCCAGGATTCAGGAAAGTGGGTTGTTGCTTGGGCAGAGGGTATGTCTCAAGGCGGTTACTACATGAATTCTGTTGCAGACGAGATATACCTTCACCCAAATGGTTCACTTAGCATAGCAGGTCTAAGATCTCAACTGATGTTTTACCCAGGATTATTTGAAAAGCTAGGTATAGATGTTACAGTTTTAAGAGGGCCCAATAATAAATTCAAAAGCGCAGTAGAGCCTTATTTACGTAAGGATTTAAGTGAAGCAAATAAAGAGCAGCTCGGAGCTCTTCTTGGTGATTTCTGGGACAATATGAATGAATCTATTGCAGAAAGCAGGGGGCTCGAGCCAAACGCACTAGACGACATCGCCAACGATATTTCAATTAGAGTTGCAGAGGACGCTGTAGAACACGGATTAGTAGATAAGCTTCTTTATGAGGATGAAATTGAGGCATTACTTAAAGAAAAAGTTGGAGGTGAAGATGAACTACAGACTTTGTCATTTAAGGAGTATACAGTGGGAGAGGAGTTGTTCGGATTTGATTTGTCAGATCCTGATGCTATCGTAGAAATGTTTGAGAATGCTGAGGGTGGTTCTGACGAGGAAGAATCTAAAGATTTAGGTGGAGATGTAGCAGTAATCTATGCTGTTGGAGGGATAGAATCAGGCGAAGGAGATGCAGAAACTATTGGCTCTGTAACTATTGCCAATGCAATTAAGGAGGCAAGATTAGCGCCAGACGTAAAAGCAGTTGTGCTTAGAGTAAATTCACCAGGAGGCAGTGCTCTTGCAAGCGATGTGATCTGGCGTGAAACTGTTCTTCTAAAGGAAGCAGGAAAGCATTTTGTAGTAAGTATGGGTGACCTAGCTGCTTCCGGAGGATATTACATAAGCTGTGCTGCAGATAAGATTTTTGCTAACTCGACAACTATAACTGGATCTATAGGAGTGTTTGGTTTAATTCCTAATCTAGGTGGAGCATACCAAAAGCATTTAGGAATCACCTTCGACGATATTTCAACACATGACCACGCAGGAGCACCAGATGGAGTGTTTGCAATGAATCAATTCGAAATGGATGCCTATAATGAGATAATCATTGACATTTACGAGGATTTTACTTCTAAGGTTAGTGAAGGAAGAGGAATGACTAGGGAACAAGTGGAGGAAGTAGCTAGAGGTAGGGTTTGGACTGGTGAGGATGCTCTAGAAATAGGACTTGTAGATGAACTAGGAAACCTAGATGATGCAATTACACACGCTGAGCAACTTATAGGTGGAGATGAACATGAGAAAGTTTACCTTCCTGAAATGAAGGATCCATTGGAAGCTCTAATTGAGGATTTTGCTGGAGTCCAAACTAAACTAAATGCTCTTGAGATTCTTGGTGCAGACCCAACAATGATCAAAGATGTTCTTGCTGTAAAGAGAGTAATTGAATCTGGTGAAGTTGCTCAAGCTAGACTTCCCTTCAATATTCAAATCAAATAATCTTTGGAGTTAGAAAAGGATAAAAGATTAAGTCCCAATGACTATGCTGAATCTGAAAAATTACAGGTAAAGCTTGTTGTTGAAGACGTGCGTTCAGGGAATAATATTGGATCATTCTTTAGAACAGGTGATGCATTTAGAATAGCTGGAATTGAGCTATGCGGAATTAGTTGTCATCCACCTCACAGGGATATACTCAAAACGGCATTGGGCTCTAGTAAACACGTGCCATGGCGAGGCCATGACACAGCGTTGGACGCAATAACTATTCTCAAATCTGATGGGTTTAAGATTGCATCAATTGAACAAACAGACTCAAGCATCATGCTAAGTGATTGGAGGCCTGAAAGAGGTGAAAAGTGGGCTTTTGTTCTAGGCAACGAGGTGCGAGGAGTTCAATCTGCAACCTGCAGTGAATCTGATGTTGTAATTGAAATTCCACAGCATGGAGTTAAGCAAAGCATGAACGTAAGTGTGTGTGCAGGAATAATCCTTTGGCAGGCTAGTCAGCTTCTTTAATAAACTTTAAAACATTTAGACCAAACGAAAAGGCCCAACAAACGCTGAGCCTTTTTCATCTGAGATTAAAACTATTACAGTCCTAACTCAATACCATCAAATTCTAAATCTGCATTTGCTTTAGACTCTAGAGAAGAGTCCTTAGTAAGAGCAGCGTCAAGGTTTGATTTAACTCCTGCGTCATCTCCAAGACGAGCACAACAGATTGCCATAACGTAGCTAGCAATAGCTCCATCGTCGTTAGAGTTGTTTAGAGTAGTCTTTGCGCCTTTAGCATCTCCCTTAAGAAGCTTAGCTAGTGCAAGGTTAACAGTGTTTGACCCGCTCATGCTAGAGATAGCTGACCCGTAGTTACCATTAGTAATAGCAACAAGACCTTTGTTGTAACTAGTCTCAGGATTAGAGCCTGCCTTAGCTAAAAGAGAAGCAGCATCTTCCATACGACCTTCTTGACGAGCTATAGCTCCAAGGTTGTTAAGAACAGCTTTATTACCAGCATCTAAGCTGTGAGCCTTGTTAAATGCTTCTTTCGCCTGATTGTTACGACCCATTTCCATTAAACAAACACCACTGTTGTTGTGACCTCTTAAATCACCTGAATGAAGAGAAGCACAAGATGAGTAGATAGCGTATTTGTCATCAAGATCGTCAAAAAGAGTGGCACTGTAAAGAAGCTCTTCAACAGTAAGAGTTTCAGGAGCAGACTTACAAAGATCAATTAGTTCTTCGTCAGTGTAGCCTTCAACTGTGTAGTCAAGAGCAATCATAGAACGACGAAGTGAAGGAAGAATTCTTTCCTCAATTTCAGAGTATGTCTTAGCAATGTTGCGAATCTCTTCTTCACGCTTGTTCTTGTCAGTGTACATCTCTAGAACACGGATGATTAGATCCTTGTCTGCGATGTCAGAAGACTTCATTAGCTTTTTGAAACCTTCCCAGTCCTCACCTTTGGCAACAAGGTTTGCGAAGTCTTCAGCTGTTTCAACTCTAGCTCTTCTCAACTCTCTCTGAAGAGATCTGTGTGCTGATGATGCTCTATCAGCAGCAAGGTCTTCGTTCAAGCTAATCTCACCCTCTGGAGAAGCGTAAGCCTCAATTGTAACTCCAGTAACAGACACACTGTCTGCAGTTGCAGCAAGAGTAAATAACGCTTTCATAGCTGCCCACTCGTCTGTCTTAGTCTCTCTAGACTTTACAACAGAACTATTGTAGTCGTAGTTGATTTCGTCATTGTGTGTGTAAGAGATAGTTCTTTGGAAACGATCAGGAGTGATCATAAACTTGTCGTCAGGTTGAACAAGGTTTGGTGTAGTAATAACACCCTTACAAAGGAAGTAAGGTTCAAAATCTACAACGCTTTCACCCTTCTTACCTCTAATTCTCAATTCTAAGTGAGAAGCGTCTTCCATTACGTCTTGGTATGGAATGCTCGCATTATAAGTGAAAGATTTTCCTACTTCGTAAGAAACAACTGTGTAGTTTCCAGCGGCATCTTCACCTTGGAAGCCTTCAGTTTCAAAAGCAGCTTCGCCACCTTCCCAAACAAGGACAGGAGTAGCTTCAAGGATTACTTTTTTGCCAAAGTATTTAGCAGGAAAGTTTCCAGTAATAGTAACCTCAACGTTTCCTCCTTGAAGGATAAGCGTCTCAGGTTCAACAGAAAGGCCAACTGTGTCTAAGGCTTTTTCCATAGAGCCAAGGCCTGCGCAGCCAGCTAAAAAGATAGCTACTGCTATTGCAATAAATGTAGAGTTTGATTGTAGCATGCGAGTAATTAGGTTTGTGAATCGCAGATTATTAAAGCAAAATTAGTGTAAAAAGTAAAGGGTAGAAGACAAAATATATTAAGCTGTCACAACTCCCATGTTAGAAAACTTGCGTATTCTTTGTGAGATTCTTTTATCGGGACCTTGCTTCATAAGTGAGTCTATATTTTCAATCAATACTTTCTTTAAAGTATCGAACATTTCTTCTCTGTTATTATGAGCTCCACCAAGTGGTTCAGGGATGATGTCATCTATTAAACCTAGCTCTTGCATATCATCACCTGTAAGCTTTAGGGCTTCAGCAGCTGTGATTTTATGATCCCAAGATTTCCAAAGAATAGATGAACAAGATTCTGGAGAAATCACACTATACCAAGTGTTTTCCAACATCATCACCTTATCTCCGATACCAATTCCAAGTGCTCCACCTGATGCTCCTTCACCGATAATGATGCAAATAATTGGCACCTTAAGCTGAACCATTTCGATTAGGTTACGAGCAATCGCTTCACCCTGACCTCTTTCCTCAGCCTCTAATCCAGGATATGCTCCAGGAGTGTCAATGAGAGTAACAACTGGTCTGTTGAATTTCTCAGCTAGTTTCATAAGCCTTAATGCTTTCCTGTAGCCTTCAGGATTTGCCATCCCAAAGTTTCTGTACTGCCTTTGCTTTGTATTAGCACCCTTTTGCTGGCCGATGAACATTACAGGTCTTCCATCTAAATCACCGAAACCTCCAACCATAGCCTTGTCGTCTTTAACTGTTCTATCTCCGTGAAGTTCCATAAATGAACCATCAGTAATAGCATGAACGTAGTCTAGAGTATAAGGACGGTCTGGGTGTCTACTTACAAGAACTCTTTCCCATGGAGTGAGTTTCCCGTAGATTTCTTTAGTGACTTCTTCTATTTTGGCTTCTAGCTCAACAATAGTAGTCGTCATATCAAGGTCGTTGTTGTCCTCGATGTCTTTTGCCTTGTCAAGTTGCTCTCTTAGAGTCTTGATAGGCTCTTCGAATTCTAGATAATTCATTGGTGCAAAGATGATAAAAAGTCGAGCATTTCCCTAATAGCAATGCCCCTATGACTGATTTTATTTTTCTCGTCTCCAGTCATTTCTGAAAACGTCCTAGTTTCATTAATGGGAATAAACACTGGGTCGTAACCAAATCCTTCAGTGCCAGACTTTTCCAGCGCTATTTTTCCAGAGCAAACCCCCTCTATTAACTTCTCATTATCGCCAGTAATAATGTGAATTGCAGTCCTAAATTGAGCACTTCTGTCGTTACTCCCTGCTTTATCTAATTCACTAAGCAAATGTGACATGTTTGCATCGGCATTTTTCTCTGGTCCACCATACCTAGCAGTATAAACTCCAGGAGCTCCATTTAGAGCTTTCACCTCAAGACCTGTATCGTCAGCAAAACAATCGTAACCATAATTTTCCTTGACGTATCTCGCCTTTAGAGCAGCATTGCCTTCAAGAGTGTCAGCAGTTTCAGGAATATCCTCATTACAGCCAATGTCTGGAAGGGATTTTACAATGTATTTACCCTCTAGCAATCGAGCGACTTCCTTTGCTTTGTTTGGGTTTCCTGTTGCAAAAACAATAACGGGCAGATCATTAGCCATTTCCTTTCTCAAAATTTTCCCAGCAGTATTTCTGTGAATTAGACCAAACTTAAAAACCCTAGGCCTTTCCTTATCACTCACAACACTTTCAACTTTTCCAATTAACTCTTCAAGTTCTTCAGTACTAGGTTGAGATATGTCAATTCTCAATGCCACACATTGCCCATATTCCTCGTGATCAACTCCGTAAACAGCAAGATCTTCATCTATTACTGTGCGTAATTTCTCTTCGATTTTCTCAGGGTTAAATTTCAATCCTCCAGAATTGATGGTGTCGCTGTGACGGCCAAGCCAAATGAACTCATTTCCTTTTACCTCCGCGAGGTCATCAGTCAAAATCGAATGTACTCCGCGTTGAGGTGAGTTTATGATGAGTCTTCCTGCCTCAGTAGAAAGTTCAATCCCTGGGAGGGCGGTGAATCGTTCTTCGCCGTGTTTGCGGAGTGCAATGTGGGTAATGGTTTCAGTCATACCAAACCCTTCGTAAACGTCAAGGCCTTCTGTGATTAATGAGGTGGGAGTGGGGGAGCCGCCGAGGAGGAGTTTGTCGATGTTGTTGAGTGAGACATGGGCTTTGAGGGCTTGGTGCGGGGTTAGGGCGGCGAATTGGGCTTTGGGAAGTGGCGAAGAGATGCTGGGGTTGATAGCGATGAGATTGAGGTCGCCGACGATGGCGCGGATGAGCATCATTTTGCCTGCGATGAAGTCAATGGGGAGGGCGAGGACAGCACTGTCGCCTGGGGTGAGGTCGAAGTAGGTTAGGGTTTGCTGGGCGCTGTGGGTGGCAGCTTGCCGAGAGTGGGTGATGAGTTTGGGTTCGCCGGTGGAGCCGGAGGTGGAGCAGGTGAGGGGAGCGTCAGTGTTAAACCAAAACTCTAAAAAATCGGCAATGCCCGAGGTCCAGTTTGGTCCGTGTTGCTCCAGGAGTTGGGCGCCTTCAGCTGTAAGAGGGTAGTGCTTTTGGTCAACTGTTATCTTAGGGACGTGCCAGATTTTTCCTTCTGAGATTTTTAGTGTGGCTGGAGTGTTGTTGGTGTAGAGGCTGCCAGTACCGAGGCCTGAAACTCCCACGCACAGATTAGAGGTTGCGGCTTTGTGTGCCGTCCAATCTGCTATGGCTTGTAGGCCGATGTTAGATTCAAGGGCTGAGGTTGACCACCATGAAATACCTCGGGCTTCTGCAAGGTCTATCCACTTGTTTGCAACATCAAGACCTCCCAATAGGCTTGGTTTGAGAATGATGAACTGTGGCTTAATGGCATCAAGTAACTGTGCCATCTCTGATTCATCATTGATGCCAATCAATTCCTCATCTAATGCAATAGGGATGGGGCTTTTCTGGCAGATGCGGTGCATCAGGGAGGTTTGGCCTGCAGCAATAGGCTGCTCCAAGCTGTGGATGTCGAAGTGCGACAATTGCTCCAACTTTTCTAACACATCCTCACCAAATGCGCCATTAGCATCGAGCCTCAAAGCGTATTCAGGATAAGGGCAAATCTCTCTTGTTCGCTTTAAAATCTGGAGCTCATCTTCGAAATCTAGAGCTCCTATTTTAAGCTTTATCGTCTTAAACCCCTTCGACTTCAACTCCTCCACCTGCGCCAGCATCTCCTCCCCAGATCCCATCCACACCAAACCATTGATGTCCATCCCCTCAGCCCCCCTAGAAAACCCTGTTTCAGGCAACTCATCATGAAGTTCATTAAGAATCATCTCCGCAGCAAATCGCACCGACGCGGTTTCTATATCGTTGAGATCAAGAGTATCCCCACCAACTAGTCGCTCTAATTCCGCAACCGCCTCACCCTCTGTTTCACGGCTCAACCCAGGAATCAACGAGCACTCCCCAATAGCAATCCTCCCGTCAATTGTAGTAGCCCTCAAATAATAGCATGGCTTTTTGATGAGGGTGTCGCGCGAGGTTTGGGCCGGCTTCTTGAAAATCAGCGGCCTTGACTCGAAGTCGATTTTCAGATTTGAAATAGGGGAGAGCACGACTAAAGAGTTGCAGTCATTAACATGAACATTCCTGTGACGAATGCAAATAGGGCGACTTTTTTGAGTTCTGGGTCTAGGTTTTTTGCTTCCTTATTATTCCAAACAAAAACAAGGTTCTTCATGCACACCAAAGCGATCAAAGCATACCACATCAGGCCCTTCCAATCCTGCAAAAACCACAGCATACAACCCCATGCAATGACCAAAACTGTGGCGTGATACTTCTTTGCATTGTCAGGCCCCATCTTCACTACCAATGTGTTTTTGCCAGCTGCTTTATCCCCGTCGTGGTCGCGCATATTGTTCAAATTCAAAACAGCGACGGCCATCAGTCCGGAAAAAGTGGCGGGTAGGAGCCAGCTGGTTTGGACTTCGTGGGAGAGAAGAAATGCAACTCCAAGCACTCCAACGTATCCAAAAAACAGCAACACAAATAGATCCCCCAACCCCCTGTAACCATAAGCGCTCTTGCCCATGGTGTACTTGAACGCCGCTGCAATAGCAGCCACACCTAATATCACGAGCCCCACAGAGCTCAAATCCACCCCGACTTCTCGGAACGACACAAACACGGTAGCACACCCGGCCACAAAGATCACAACGGAATTAAATATCAGCTTAGCTCTCATTTCGGCTGGCGTAATTTCGCCAGAAGCCAAAGCTCGGTCGGGCCTATTATCCCCGTCCGTCCCCTTCATAAAGTCGCCGTAATCATTGGCGAAGTTTGCCAGGGTCTGAAGCTTTACAACAACAAAAAATGCAAGGCCCAAAACTAGCCACGAAGCCTCCGGATTCGCTTGGAAACCCACAGCGCCTCCTATCAAAACACAAGTTGTTGCTAGGGGCAGGGTGCGCGGGCGAGCTGCTTTAATCCAAGCCTGGATTCTAGCCATTTATCAAGGGAATTTGGGGTATTTCTGGAAGTTTGGCTCCCTCTTTTCTAAGAAAGCTTGCTTTCCCTCTTGCGCTTCCTCCATCAGGTAGTACATAAGAGTAGCATCTCCAGCAAAGTCCATCAATCCTCTCTGACCATCTAGCTCAGCATTCAATCCACGCTTGATCATTCTTACAGCAAGAGGCGATCTCTTTAAGATAGTCTTACACCACTCAACTGTTGTATCTTCAAGCTTATCCAATGGCACTACTGTATTTACAAGCCCCATCTTTTCTGCCTCAGCAGCTGAATATTGATTGCAAAGGAACCAAATCTCACGAGCCTTCTTCTGTCCCACAATAGAAGCCAAGTAGCTAGATCCAAACCCAGCGTCAAAACTTCCAACCTTAGGACCAGTCTGACCAAAAATTGCATTATCAGAAGCAATACTCAGGTCGCAAACCACGTGCAGTACGTGCCCTCCACCGATGGCATATCCATTGACCATTGCAATTACTGGCTTAGGAAGTGATCTAATTCTCTTATGAAGATCTAGTACGTTCAACCTTGGAACTCCATCCTCGCCGACATAACCGCCTATGCCCTTTACGTTTTGGTCTCCTCCAGAACAAAACGCCTTATCACCTTCACCTGTCAGCACAACGACACCCACTTCATTCCTCTCGCGAGCAATGTCCATAGCGTCGATCATCTCAATATTAGTCTCAGGGCGGAATGCATTGTAAACCTGCGGACGGCAGATAGTAATCTTTGCTATTCCTTCGAAGAATTCAAATCTGATGTCCTCGTATTCCTTGATAGTTGTCCAATTGCGTTGACTCATCTCTTTAAAATCGTTTTATAAACTTC
>MDTD01017192.1_pt1 | contig 13464 bp, 13 predicted proteins | sample 811221 | NCBI WGS metagenome assembly MDTD01 (sample SAMN05326646, study PRJNA326480) | marine metagenome | isolation source: seawater | place: Pacific Ocean: South West | collected 2011
AATATTCCTGTCTTAAAAAAAATTATTTTTAAACATAAAAAGAATTATAAAAAATTCTCAATAGATTTAATTTTAAGACAAATAGTAAGAGAGATTATCAATGAAATGGTTAAAGACATAATAAATACAACTCAAAAAAATATAATAAAGCTTGAGATTAAAAATTTAACTGACGTCTATAAGTGCAAAAAAAATATAGTGTCTTTTTCAAACCAAATGAAATTATTTGACAAAAAAATAAAAAGTTTTTTAAGAAAAAAAATGTATTATCACAAAAAAGTTAAAGCAAATACAAATAAAGGGAAAAGAATTATTGTAAAATTATTTAATGCTATCAAAAAAAATCCTGAAAGTTATATAAATGTTAGTAAATATGATAAATCAAATATTGATAGATCGATTTGTGATTTTATAGCTGGTATGACTGATAGATATGCAATAAATTTATATAATAAGATTAAATGAATATATTCGATAATTACTTGTCAGAAATTAATAAAGTTATTTTAAATAATAAAGATAAATTAAATCTTACCAATCTTGAAAATTTAAACAATATTAATTTAGAGGTGCCACCTGAACATTTTGATTTTGATTTATCAACAAATATTTCTTTAGTACTAGCTAAACAAAATAAAATAGATACTAAAATTTTAGCCAAAACGATCAAAGATTTATTTATAAAAAGAATTAAAGATTTTGAAAAAATCGAAATTGCTGGACCTGGATTTTTAAATATTAAACTATCTAAAGAAGGTTTAATTTCAAACATAAATAATATTTTTAAAAACAAAAAATTATACGGTTCTAAAAAATCCAACGAGTCATTCAATATTGAATTTGTTTCTGCTAACCCCACTGGGCCAATGCATGTGGGTCATTGTAGAGGAGCAATATTTGGTGATGTTTTATCAAATTTATTATCATTTAATGGAAATAAAGTTATTAAAGAATATTACATAAATGATTATGGTAATCAGATTAGAAATTTTGTTGAGTCAGTGTATTTAAGAATTAGAGAGATAAAGTTCAAAGAAAAATTCAGTTATAAAAAAGATTTATACCCTGGAGATTATATTAAAGAAATTGCAAAAAATATAATTAAAAAAAACAAACAATTTCAATTCAATAACTTTGAAGAAAGTTTTCATGATTTAAAAAAATTTTCACTCGATCAATCGATGTCTTTAATTAAAAAAGATTTAAAACAGCTTGGTATAAATCACGATAATTTTTTTTCTGAAACTGAAATTGTAAATCGAAATTTAGTAAGTAAAACAATCAAAAAACTTAAAAATAAAAAATTTGTTGATGAGGGCTTTCTTGATCCACCAAAAGGTGAAACACCTACTAATTGGAAAAAAGTAAAAAGACTTATTTTTAAATCAACTCAATTTGGAGATGATTTAGATAGAGCTCTACAAAAAAATGATGGAACCTGGACTTATTTTGCCAACGACGTTGCATATCACTCCGATAAAATAGAAAGAAAATTTGATAATCTGATTAATATACTAGGAGCTGATCATACAGGATACATTAAAAGAATTTCTGCAGCTGTATCAGCTCTTTCTGACAAAAAAGTAAAACTTAAATGTAAAGTTTGTCAATTAGTTAAACTTTATAAAAATGGTAAACCATTTAAAATGTCCAAAAGACAAGGAGAATTTATATCTGTTCAAGAATTATTAAATCAAGTGAATAAAGATGCAATAAGATTTATGATGTTAAATAGAAGTAATGATGTTGAATTAGATTTTGATTTTGACAAAGTAAGAATTAAAACAAAAGACAATCCAGTTTTTTATGTGCAATATGCATATGCAAGAATTAATTCAATAAAAAGAATCCTAAAAAAAAGTTTAGACGATAAAATTTCAGTGAACTCAGATTCATTTTCTCCAAACTCATTTGAATTAAAAATAATAAGAAAAATATTTGAGTGGCCAAAAGTAATTGAGTCTGCCGCTTATAAACTAGAGCCGCATAAGATTCCTTTTTATTTGTATGAACTCTCAACATTATTTCATTCTTATTGGAGTAAAGGAAACGAGGATAGTAAATTTAAATTTATTGAAAACGGTAAAATTAAAAGATTTGAGTCATTGGTATTTATGAACCTTATCGCTATCGTCATTAAAAACGGCATGAATATTCTTGGTGTATCTCTCCCTGAAAAAATGTAATGTATAAATATTTAAATATACTTTTGTTTGTATTTGTGCTTTTTTTTGTTTTTAGTATTTATAAGCACTATTCTTCCAACAAAAACTTATCAATTAAAACCTTTAATCGTACGAACATGGATGAAGTTTTAAAAGAAAAAATTGAAGATCTACCTATTTTAGTAAATGACACGGATAACGTTATAGAATTTAATGACTCTTTTGATCAAGAAACAAATGATGATAAAAAAAGAAGTTTTTGGGATTTGTTAAAAGATAAATGAAATGAAACGAAAAGCTTTAATTATTAGTTTAAGTAGTACGAAGTTATCAATTAAGGAAGAAATTCTTTTATCAAAAGAAAAACCTTGGGGGGTTATCTTATTTAAAAGAAATTTAAAAACTTTTAAACAAATTAAAACTTTAACGTCTAGAATTAAAACTCTTACCAAAAATAGAAATTTTCCTATTATAATTGATGAAGAAGGACAAGATGTTTCAAGACTAAAACAAATAATTAATCATAATATTACAGCTAATTTATTTGGTAAATTATTTCATAAAAATAAAATTTTTTCATTAAAACTTTTAAAACACTATATTAATTCTTTAAGCAGAACATTAAAAAATCTTGGTATTAATATAAATACAATTCCAGTCCTTGATGTTTTGAGAAATAATACAAACAAAGTAATTGGTTATAGAAGTTTTTCAAAAAATAGAAACATTGTTAGAGAATTGGGTGCACATACTATTAAATATTTACATTTAAATAAAATTTCAGGAATTATTAAACACATTCCAGGGCATGGTGCTTCTACTTCAGATAGCCACAAAAAACTGCCAAAAATTTCGCTTAATGAAAAAAAATTAAATAACATTGATTTTTATCCTTTTAAATTATCTAAAGCAAAATTAGCTATGACAGCGCATATCTTATATACTAAGCTTGATAATAAAAATCCTGCAACTCATTCAAAAAGAATAATAAAAAAAATAATTAGAAAAAAATTAAGATTTAAAGGAATATTAATTTCAGATGATATTTCAATGAAGGCTCTTAAATATGATTTAGTTACAAACGCAAAAAAATCAATAAAAGCTGGTTGTAATATTGTCCTTTACTGCTCCGGAAAAATAAATGACAACTTTAAATTGATTAAATCTCTTCCATATATTGATAAGTTTACTTCAAAAAAAACATCAGAATTTTATAAATTTTTAGGGTAAAATTATGTATGGAATCAAAAAATTTAAATCAAATTTCTGTTAATATTCCAAATTACAACGGCCCACTTGAAATCCTTCTGGATTTGGCAAAAACTCAAAAAGTCGATTTGGCTGAGATTTCAATAGCTAAACTGGCAGATCAATTTTTAGAATTTATTAAACAAAATAAAAATTTAAATTTAGAATCAGCCTCTGAATATTTATTAATGGCAACTTGGTTAGCTTATTTGAAATCGAAATTATTATTACCTGATGATGATGAAGATGATTTTAAAGCTTTGGAAGTAGCTGAGAAGTTAAAACTACAATTAAAAAAGCTAGAATTGATAAGAATTCTTTCTGATCAAATGCTTCAAAAAAAAAGATTAGGTATTGATATTTTCACAAGGGGAATGAAAGGAGGAATTAGATCAATTAATACTCCAATTTATGACGTTTCACTTTTTGAACTTCTCAAGACTTACTCTAGTATACAAATGCAAAAGACTTTTCAAAATATAAGTATTCCCAAATTGCCAGTTTTTACGACAGAGGAAGGAATAAAACAAATAAAAATGAATTTAGATAAAATAAAAGATTGGAAAAGCATAATTGAATTAATTCCAAAATTTTATTTAGAGAAAAAAATGAAAAAAACAGGTATTGCTGGTATTTTTGCTGCCAGTCTTGAATTGACCAAAGAGGGGACTATATCGATATCACAAAAAAAATTATATGATAAACTAATGATTAAGAAAATTTAAATGAAAAATAAAAAAAAAGATAATATAATTAACTTTCCGTCAGCACCTACAAAACTTGAAAGACAAATAGAGGCAATTCTTTTTGCGGCTGCCGAACCTTTAGATTTAGAAACAATCGAAAAAAGAGTCCAAACAACAACAAATTTGAAAAAAATTCTAGAAAATCTGCAGGTTATATATAAAACAAGAGGTATCAACTTAGTTTGCATTAAGAATAAGTGGTCTTTTAGAACAGCAGAAGATTTATCAAAATTAATGGCTTTGCAAAAATCTACTCAAAAAAAACTTTCTAAAGCAACAATAGAAACCTTAGCTATTATAGTTTATCATCAACCTGTTACCAGATCTGAGATTGAGGAAATCAGGGGTGTTTCATTTGCTTCAAACACACTAGAAATTTTACTCGAATTAAATTGGGTCAGGCCAGCTGGTCGTAAAGACGTTCCTGGTAAACCAATACAATATGCAACAACTGAAAATTTTTTAGATCATTTCAATATTCAAAAATTATCTGATTTACCGACTATTGATGAGCTAGGTTCTGCGGGATTGATAGACACATCTAGTATAGATAGATCTATTTTTGGCACTGGTAAATTTTTCAAGGAACAGTCAATATCTGAAAAGCAGAATATTTATAAAGATATTGATGAAGCTATAAAAAAAGCTCCAGAAGAAGAAAAATAAATATATTTATTTAATTCTTTTTATCGTGTATAATAAAAAATATGGGAATTAGTTTCTGGCAAATAGCAATAGTAGTTGTTCTTGTGGTTCTTCTGTTTGGTAGAGGAAAAATATCAAGTTTGATGGGTGATGTAGCAAAAGGCATAAAAAGTTTCAAAAAAGGAATGTCTGACGACACTTCAACAAATAATCAAGAAGACAATACTAAGTCAGATAATTCTGACACTGAAAAAAAATAATCGAAATGCCTCAAATTGGATGGTTAGAGATTTTATCAGTAGTAATTATTGCAATTTTGGTTTTAGGACCTAAAGAGTTTCCGATAGCCTTAAAAAAAATTGGGTCTTACATTGGAAAAGCTAAAAATACGTTAAGTAATTTTCAAAAAGAGGTATCATCAATTACTGAAGATGTAAATTTAGAGGAAGAAATTAAATCTAAAGACAATAAAATTCAAAAAGACGCAGAAAAAAATGGCTGAAAACAATTCATTCACTAGCCATTTTGTAGAGTTACGCAGCAGAGTTCTAAACTCTTTAATATTTATCTTCATAATATTTATAATTTCATACGTTTTTGCAGAACAAATTTATAATTTTCTAGTAGATCCTTATGCGAATGCTGTAAAAGATGACCCAACATCAAGACGTTTGATTTTTACAGCATTACATGAAACATTTATCACTTATTTAAAAGTTGCGTTTTTTGTTGCTTTTTTTTTAGGAAGTCCGATTTTAATAATCCAAATATATAAGTTTATAGCTCCAGGACTTTACAAAAATGAAAAGAAAGCTATTTTACCCTATTTGATATCTACGCCTATTCTTTTTTTATTAGGGGGACTCTTAGTGTATTACCTAGTAATGCCTCTAGCAATTAAGTTTTTTTTATCATTTGAAACATTAGGCTCTAATACAAGTTTGCCTATACAACTTGAAGCAAAGGTTAACGAATACCTTTCTTTAATTATGAGATTAATTTTTGCTTTTGGTATAAGTTTTCAATTACCTATTTTGCTTAATTTGTTAGCTAGGGTAGGTATTGTAAATTCTGAGTATTTAAAAACAAGAAGAAGATATGTAATTGTTATTATATTTGCTATGGCTGCAATACTTACTCCTCCAGATCCTATTACGCAAGTTGGACTAGCAATACCTCTTTTATTACTTTATGAATTATCTATATTCACTGTCAAATTTATTGAAAAGAAAAAAGAAAAAGAAAACTTAGAAGATGCATAATATAAAAATTTTAAGAGAAAACTTACAAGAATACAAAAATAAACTTTTAGATAGAAATTATGAATTTAATGAAAAAAAATTTGATGACCTAGATACACAAAATAGAAAATTAATAAATCAAAAAGAAAAATTAGAACATGAAAAAAAAATATTATCTAAATCAAAAGATAAACTAAATTTCGAAAAATCTAAAAAAATTTCGGAAGAAATTTCTACTCTTTTAAATAAACAAATTGCTACTCAAAAAGAGCTTGATGAAATATTATATATGATCCCAAATATAGCTTGCGCGGATGTACCAGTAGGTAAAGATGATAGATTTAATAAAGTAATCGAAAAATTTGGTAATATCAAAAAATTTTCTTTTAAAGCTAAATCCCATGTTGAGTTAGGATTAAAAAAAAATCAAATAGATTTTAATGCTTCAATAAAGTTATCTGGTTCAAGATTTGTTGTTTTAAGAGATAAGATTGCATTATTAGAAAGAGCGCTTATAAATTTTATGCTAGATACTCATACATCAGAATTTAATTATACTGAAATATCACCTCCTTTGATAGTAAACGAAGATGTTATGTTTGGGACAGGTCAATTACCAAAATTTGAAGAGGATCAATTTGAAATAAGATTCGAAAACTCTGAACAAAGAAAATTTTTAATTCCTACTGCAGAAGTTTCATTAACAAATTTAATAAGAAAATCATTAATTAAAAAAGAGGAATTGCCTCTTAGATATGTCGCATCAACACCTTGTTTTCGTAAAGAAGCAGGTAGTTATGGCAAAGATACTAAAGGTATGTTTAGGCAACATCAATTTTATAAAGTAGAGCTAGTGAGTGTAGTAGAGCCAAATAATTGTAATTCAGAACTCGATAGAATGGTTAATTGCGCAACAAATATTTTAAAAAAATTAGAAATACCGTTTCAAATTTTATTGCTGTCTACTGGTGATATGGGGTTTAGTGCTGAAAAAACTTTTGATATAGAGGCATGGATCCCATCAGAAAATAAATATAGAGAAATTTCAAGCTGTTCTTCTTGTGGAACATTTCAGGCTAGGAGAATGGGTGCTAAATATAAATCTAATAAAGGTAACGAATTTGTTGGCACATTAAACGGTTCTGGTTTAGCCGTAGGAAGGTTGTTGATTGCATTGATAGAAAATAATCAAAAAGAAGATGGTTCCATTATGATACCTAATGTATTAAAAAAATACATGAATAATTTGAATAAAATTTGATAAAAATTTAACTTGTTAATTTAATTCATTTATTATAATGGTCTCTTGATGAGTGGACAAGGAATAGCACAATTTATACCTTTAATATTAATTTTTGTAATTTTTTACTTTTTTTTAATCAGGCCCCAACAAAAGAGAGTAAAAGATCACAAAGCAATGGTCGAGTCTTTAAAGAGGGGAGATGAAGTAATCACATCTGGAGGAATAATTGGTGTAGTTGATCGTGTAATGGAGGATGATAGAATTGAGGTTATAATAGGTGAGGGTACAAAAGTTCAAATTATAAGATCAACAATTACAAGTTTGCTTAAAAAAGAAGAAATAAAAAAATAATTCTTTTTTGTGTTAAATTTTTCTAAAATAAATATTTTTTTAATCTATTTACTATTTTTTACTATTTCAATTTTTTCTATTTTAAACTTACAAAATGAAGATAACAAATTTATAGATAAAAAAGTTAATCTTGGTTTAGATTTACAAGGAGGATCATACTTACTTCTTGAGATTAATTCAGATTCACTTATTGAAGAAAAAATACAATCTAAAGTTATTCCAATAAAAAAGCTTCTTAGAGAAAACAAAATTAATTTTTCAAATTTTAAGATTAATAATAAATCGATAAATTTTAAAGTCGACAATTTAGATAAATTTGATCTACTTTTCTATTCAAAAAAAGATAATTTAGTAAATCCATACATTGATAATTTTAGGTCTTTTGAGTTAGAATATGAAGTTTTAGATAATAATTTAATTGAAGTTGTTTTCTCCAAATTTGGTTTGCTTAATATAAATAATGCAGCATTGAAGCAATCTATTGAAATAGTGAGGCGAAGAATAGATGATGTAGGAACAAAAGAACCAACTATACTTCAAAGAGGAGAGAAAAGAATTCTAGTCGAATTACCAGGTCTTAAAGATCCAGATAGAATTAAAAAACTTTTAGGTAAAACTGCTCAATTGAATTTCAGATTAGTAGAAAATAATTCAGAATTTGGAGTTGATGAATTAATCTCAGAAATAGGCGAAAAGCTCAAAATCAGTAAAAGAATTGTGATGAGCGGTGATAATTTAATTGATGCTCAACCAAGTATTCAAAATCAACAGAATGAGCCAACCGTATCATTCACTTTAGATAGACTTGGAGCTCAGAAATTCGGCCGTGCTACCACAGATAATGTTGGAAAAAGATTAGCCATAATATTGGACGGAAAAATTATTAGTGCGCCAAACATAAATGAACCTATAACTTCAGGGAAAGGTGTAATCTCAGGGAATTTTACATTTCAAGAGGCTACAGATTTATCTCTTTTACTTCGATCTGGAGCTTTACCCACGCCACTTAATATAGTTGAAGAGAGAACAGTTGGTCCAGATTTAGGTGAAGACTCGATTAAGTCAGGAATAACCTCATTAGTTGTTGGATTTATTTTAGTAATTTTATTTATGCTTATTAAGTACAGAATATTTGGCTTGATCGCTAATACTGCTTTAGTTGCAAATTTAATGATGTTACTAGGGGTCTTAACAATTTTAGAGGCAACTTTGACGTTACCAGGTATAGCAGGAATAATTTTAACTGTGGGGATGGCAGTGGACGCAAATGTTTTGATATTTGAGAGAATTAAAGAAGAATTAAAAACGGAAAAATCAGTAATTCACGCTTTTGATTCTGGATACTCAAAAGCAAAAATTACTGTTTTAGATGCAAACATAACAACTCTGATAGCAGCTATAATATTATTTGCTTTTGGATCAGGCCCAGTAAAAGGTTTTGCCATAACGCTAGGCATAGGTATCGTTACTACTCTTTTTACAGCCTACTTTTTAGCAAGGCATTTAACCTCAATTATTGTGTTAAGAAATTCGAATAAAGAAATAAAGATTTTATGATTAGAAATATAAATTTTTCTTCTAAATTTATGAAAGCAAATGTTGCTTCAATAATAGTCTTTATTTTAAGTATAATCTTTATAATTTTTAAAGGTTTGAATTATGGTATCGATTTTAAGGGTGGAACTTTAATCGAGCTAAGAACCAATAAATCAATCGAGGCACCTTTAATAAGAGACTCTTTAAAAAATATGAATTTAGGTGATGTTAATGTAAAAAGATTTGGAAAAAAAGGAGATTATTTAATAAAAGTTGAAAGGAAGAATAGCACAAATGATAATATTATTCCAGAAATTAAGAAAACATTAATTGATAATTTAAATGCTGAAGTTGATTTCCGTAGAATAGAAAGTGTCGGACCAAAAGTAAGTTCTGAGTTATTAGAATCATCAGTGATAGCAATTTCATTAGCTCTATCGGCTATGCTTTTTTATATTTGGATTAGATTTGAATGGCAATTTAGTGTTGGTTCAATTGTGGCTTTATTTCATGATGTAATTATTACTTTAGGTATTTTTTCAATTTTGTCTTTAGAAATTAATTTATCTATTATAGCTGCTGTTCTTACTATAGTTGGTTACTCAATGAATGATACAGTTGTAATATATGATAGAATAAGAGAAAATTTATTAAAATATAATAAAATTAGTATTAGTGATATTGCTAACTTATCTATTAATGAAACATTATCTCGAACAATTATAACTTCAGCAACAACTTTATTAGCGCTTTTTTCTATCTATCTACTTGGTGGAGAAATTCTTAGGGGTTTTTCTTTTGCTATGATTTTGGGAGTTATAATCGGAACATACTCTTCTATATTTGTGGCATCTCCAATACTTAAACTTTTCAAAGTTAGTTATAAAACTTTAGAAAAAGATGAAGAAAAAATTGTTCCTTAGTTTAATAAAGATTTTGTGCCGCGACCATCGAAAGCAACATCGGAAACGATAGCAAGGTATTTATTCTTGAAAATATCATTGCCGTTTTTGCTGATTTGGCTTTTTCCTCTGGTTCACACTCTAAAATTCCCAAAGCTTTTTTTTGGTTCGGCCAAATTACAAACCAAACATTGTAAGCCATTATTATCCCAAGCCACATTCCAATTCCTATAGCAGTAGTTTTTGGATCACCACTTCCAAAACCTAAAATCATAGCCTGATGCACATAACCTTGAAGATATGAAACAATTAGACCGGTAATAATTGTACCAAGTGCTGCCCATCTAAACCAAAATAGAGCTTTAGGCGCTATAACTTTTCCTATTGCTGGTTTTTGATCATCAGGAATATTTGGCATAGAGGGAATTTGGATAAAATTGAAATACCACAATAAGCCAATCCACATTATCCCAGTTAAAACATGCAGATATCTGAATAACCAACTAAAAAAATATCTATCGAAAGCAAAACCGTCTCCAAAATAATGTAATCCAAGAAATAGTATAATTGCTATTCCAAGTGATAAGTGAATGGTTTTAGATAATGATTGTAAAATAGATGACATAATTTATGATAGCATAAATATCAAATTTAAGCAGTTTTTTTCATAGAACCATTTCCGATAATTTCTCTAATGAATTTCCCAGTAAAACTCTCTTTTACAGTAGATATTTTCTCGGGGCTTCCTTCGGCAATTATCCTTCCGCCATTTACACCTCCCTCAGGACCCATATCAATTATATGGTCTGCTGTTTTAATCACATCCAAATTATGCTCGATTACAACAACAGTATTCCCAGTGTTAGCAAAAGCTTGTAAAATTTCTAATAATTTTTTTATATCATGGGAATGTAATCCAGTTGTAGGTTCATCTAAGATATACAAAGTTCTACCAGTTGGACGTTTAGATAGCTCTTTTGCTAACTTAATACGTTGAGCTTCGCCGCCTGACAATGTTGTGGCTTGTTGACCAATTCTCATATAACCAAGTCCAACATGTTTTAATGTAATTAGTTTTGATTTAATGCTTTGAATATTTTCAAAAAAAATACAACCTTCGTCGACTGTCATATCTAAAACGTCAGCAATATTTTTACCTTTAAAACGTATTTCAAGGGTTTCTCTATTGTATCTTGCGCCTTTACAAGTATCACAAGGTATAAAAACATCAGGCAAAAAATGCATTTCATAAGTTAAAACACCATCCCCCTCACAAGTTTCACATCTACCTCCTTTTACATTAAAAGAATATCTTCCTACCTTATAACCTCTAGCTTTGGACTCTGGAAGTCCAGCAAACCATTCTCTAATAGGACCGAATGCACCTGTATAAGTAGCAGGATTAGATCTTGGTGTTCGACCAATCGGAGATTGATCTATATCAATAATTTTATCAATTAATTCAGTGCCTTTGAATCCAGTAAAAGCTTTGGGAACTTTTCTACTTTTATTTTTATTAAGAATTAAATTGAAAGCGTTATATAGGGTATGCAATATTAGAGTAGATTTTCCACTGCCAGAAACGCCTGTTACACAAGTAAAAGTACCAACAGGTATTTTTAAATTCACTTTTTTTAAATTGTTCCCACTTGCGCCGCTTATTTCTATAAACCTTCCATTTTTTGCTGTCCTTCTTTTTTTAGGAATAGAAATAAATTTTTTTCCAGATAAATAATTTCCAGTAATACTTTTTTCATTTTTAATTATATCTTTTACTTCTCCTTCAGCAACAATTTGACCTCCATTTAAACCAGCTTCGGGACCAATATCAATTATATGATCTGAACTCTCCATTGTTTCTATATCATGTTCTACAACTATCACTGTATTACCCAAGTCTCTTAATTTTTTTAAAGCCGTGATTAATTTCTTGTTATCTCTTTGGTGTAAGCCAATAGAAGGTTCATCTAATACATAGAGCACCCCAGTTAGCCCTGAACCAATTTGAGAAGCAAGCCTTATTCTTTGAGCCTCTCCGCCAGATAAAGTCCCTGACTCTCTTGAAAGTGTCAAATAATTAAGTCCTACATTTAAAAGAAAATTTAATCTCTCATTTATTTCTTTTAAAATATGTTGAGCAATCTTATTTTCTTTTTCGCTAAAAATATTTTCTAAACTTGCAAACCATTTTTGAGCATCATCTATCGATTTCTCTGTAACTTCACTAATATTTAAATTATTTATTTTTACACAAAGGGCCTCATCTTTTAATCTCATACCCTTACATTTTTCACAATCTGACTCACTCTGATACTGTGATATTTCTTCTCTTTTCCATTCGCTGTCAGTCTCTAAATAACGTCTCTCTAAATTATTAATTACACCTTCAAAACTTTTTTTAGTTGAGTAGGACTCATAACCATCATCATAAGAAAATTTTATTTCCTCATCATCTGAACCATATAAAATTATATCTTGTATTTTTTTTGGAATTTTTTTCCAAGGATCTGACATTGAAATCTTAAAGTGTTTTGCAACAGAAGCTAAGGTTTGAGCATAATACAAAGAAGTTGATTTTGACCAAGGCTCAATAGCACCATCTTGAAGACTTTTTTTAGGATCTGAAACTACTAGGTTTGGATCAACATTAAGATTATGACCTATCCCTTCACATTCCTCACATGCTCCATAAGGAGAATTAAATGAAAAAAGTCTTGGTTCAATCTCTTCTATAGTAAAACCGCTTTCCGGACATGAAAATTTTGATGAAAATGTTATGGTCTCTTTTTTTCTAAATTTTTTTGGCAATGTTTCATTTTCATATTCCACTACTAACAAACCGTCTGATAAATTTACAGCTGTTTCAACGCTATCAGCAAGTCTATTTCCTAGGCTTGAACTTAATATAATTCTGTCAACTATTATTGATATATCATGTTTTACTTTTTTATTTAGGTCTGGAAATTCATCAATATTTAGATATTTCCCATCAACCTTTATTTTTGAAAATCCTCTTTTCTTGTAATTTAAAATCTCCTTCTTATATTCACCTTTTCTTCCTCTAACTATAGGGGCTAATATAAAAATTGTATTATCTTTTGGTAATTTTTTTATTTTATCAACCATTTCACTAATGGGTTGAGACTTAATTGGTTTTCCTGTGAAGGGTGAAAAAGGTATTCCTACTCTTGCAAATAAGACTCTCATATAATCATAAATTTCTGTTACTGTTGCAACTGTAGATCTAGGATTTTTAGACGTATTTTTTTGCTCAATGGATATCGCGGGACTTAAGCCTTCAATAAAATCCACATTTGGTTTTTTCATTTTGTCTAAAAACTGTCTTGCGTAAGAAGAAAGGCTTTCTACATATCTTCTTTGTCCTTC
>MDTD01094370.1_pt1 | contig 13464 bp, 12 predicted proteins | sample 811221 | NCBI WGS metagenome assembly MDTD01 (sample SAMN05326646, study PRJNA326480) | marine metagenome | isolation source: seawater | place: Pacific Ocean: South West | collected 2011
AAATCCACCCTGCCCGTAATGGCGCGGATGTGGACGCAATCGATGTCGCCTACCTCGTCATTGCAACTGAAGGCTGGAATGGTGCCGAAATCGAACAGGTTGTGATTGCAGCTCGGATTGATGCCTATACGGATAATCGAGCCATGACCACCCGCGATGTTTCCCGCCATATCCGCTCGAATGTCCCCCTCTCTGAAACTATGGCAGAGCAGATCAAAGCCATACGCGAATGGGCCTGGGGTCGAGCCACCACTGCTTCTAAAACCAAACAACGACTGTAAAACCTTCCCCTCAACAGGATCGAACACGTTATGTCTACTGCCTATGAAGCTCTCCTTGCCCGTGCTAAAGAAAAGGCTTTGATTTCCTCCACTTCCGCTACTCTCTCATGGGATCAGGAAACCTATATGCCTCCAGCTGCAGTCGCGTATCGTTCTCAACAATTGAGCTATCTGGCAGGCAAAGCGCATGAGCTCTGGACCGACCCGAAGGTAGGCGAATGGCTGGGTGCATGTGAGTCAGATTCGGCTCTGCAAGGAGATCAGCTTGCGTCCACAAATATCAGGCAGTGGAGACGGTCCTATGATCTGGCGACAAAATTGCCGAAGGAGCTGGTCAAGGAGTTGGCTGAAACGACAGCAATGGCACGCTCTGTCTGGGTGGAGGCCCGAAAAAAACAGGACTTTTCCCTGTTTCAGCCAAAGCTGACCCATATCGTGGACCTTAAGCGGAAATGTGCGGATCTTTATGGCTACGAGGTCTCGCCATATGATGCATTGCTGGATGAATATGAACCGGATGCGCGGTCTGCGGCGATTACGGAGCTCTTTGACCGGCTTGAGCCGGAAATGACAGCTATCGTTGCAGAGTTGGCTGAACTTTCGGCAGCAGTACCGCAGCATCTGCTGAAAGGGAATTATCCGATCGCCGATCAACAGGCCTTCAACCGCAGGGTTGCCGCCGCCTATGGCTTCGACTTTGAGGCAGGGCGTATCGACACAACGACCCATCCCTTCTGCACCGATCTGGGTCCACAGGACGTACGGCTGACAACGCGATATGATGAGACTGATTTCAGCAGTTCACTTTATGGGGTGATGCATGAAGCTGGACACGGTCTTTACGAACAAGGCTTGCCGGATGAGCATTTCGGCACTCCGGTCGGCAGCTATATTTCTCTGGGTATCCATGAATCGCAGTCCCGGTTCTGGGAAAATCAGATCGGACGCACCCTCACTTTCTGGCAACACTGGCATCCAGTTGCCTGCGAACATTTTCCCGGACTGAAGTCTGTGACTCCCGAACAAATTGCGGCTGCACTCAACCGGGTAACCCGATCCTTTATCCGGGTAGAAGCCGATGAATGCACCTATGATCTGCACATTATGCTGCGCTATCGGATTGAGTTGGAACTGATTGAAGGCAGGCTTGCCACCAAGGATGTGCCAGCCTACTGGAATGACAGTTTTGAGCGTATGATGGGGCTGAAAGTGGACAATCCTGCCAATGGCTGCCTGCAGGATATTCACTGGTCACTGGGCGGGCTCGGCTATTTCCCGACCTATACCCTTGGCAATCTGAATGCAGCTCAGCTCTACCGCACGGTCAGTCAGGATGAAGGGATTGCCGGTGATATTGCGGCAGGCTCGTATGCCAGCGTGCTGAACTGGTTGCGCACCCATGTCCACAGCAAAGGGCAACAACTCACTCCAGATGAGTTGATTAAAGAAGCAACCGGTCAGCTACTTTCTCCTGATGCGCATCTGGCGCATCTTCGGGCAAAGGCAAAGCTCTTTGATGCAGCCTGCTGATGACAAATTAAAGCAAAAGCTTTAGTAATTCGACAGGGTCTGGAACAGTGCAGCTGCATCTGCAGCCTTAAGGAGATCGGTGCGCAAACCGTCATTGCGCACCAGCCAGGCCAGACGGGCAACAGTCTTCATGTATTCACCATGATCGTTGCCAACTGCTACCAAGAAAATGAGGTGTGCAGGAGCACCATCAGGAGCACCGTATTCAATCCCCTGGCGGGAACGGCCTACTGCAATGCGCAGTTTGGATAAGCCGGGCAACCGAGTATGCGGAATTGCAACTCCCATGCCCATGGCAGTGGTTGACTGAGCCTCGCGCTCCCGGAGCTTCAACTCAAAATCGTCCCAGTTGACATTATCATCGCAACTCGACTTCATAACACCAACCAGTTCCGCCAATACTGCATCCTTGCTTTTGGCTTCAAGGTCTACCACGCGATCCTGTGCGAGGTAAGATGAGAGCTCAACCATCGATATCGTGCTTCCTTTGAAAACAAAGCACCCGTGAGCTGGTTTGGCTCACGGGCGCTGGTAATCTTGAATCAATACAGCTTGAAGAACTGCATGGCGTTGATGGCAAGTGAGCCAACGGTAACCAACACTGCTGCTACGGAGGCGAGCACTACTATGATGCTTGCTTCTTCCTTCGCTACGGCAGGCTTCTGGATGGTGGTAGGCTGTTCTTCCACTGCCGGCTGCATAACCGTTTCTGGCTGCGGAGGTGCAGCCTGAGGAGCAGGAGATGCGGCAGGTTCAGTTTCGACCGTTTCACCTTCAGGAGCAGGCTTAGTTTTCAGCGTTGGAGCCTTAGGAGCCGCTTTCAGTTTCAGTGTCTTAGCACCAGCATCTGATGGAGAAGGCGCTTCCTGCTTGGAGGTCTCTGCGCCAGGAGCCTTGGTTTTCAGGGTACCACTTGAAGGTGCCTTGATTTTCAGCGTGGCTTTACCGGAGCTGGCAGGTGCTGGCTTTACTTCCTCGCGAGATTCAGCAGAAGTGCCATCGTCGTCTGTCCTGGCTACACCCGGTGCTGTTGCTGGTGCCTTGATCTTCAGCGTGGATTTGGCACTTGGCTTCGGAGGGCTGGGTGCCTGGGCTGCGGGTGCAGATCCCTGTACTGGCGCACCCGGAGCTGGCTTCTTCAGTTTGACTGTCCCCGTACCCACACTGGAACTGGCAGCAGGAGTCTGGGCAGCAATCTGGCTACGATCAACCATCGCCGTTCCGGGTCCTTCGTTTGCCTGCTCTTCAGCGGAGCGGGCCAGATCGGCTTTCAAAGCTTTGCGGTCAACCATCGCCGTTCCGGGTCCCTGTGCCGCAGTCGCATCGTTTTGCTTGAGCTGACTGCGATCAACCATGGCGGTGTTAGGAGATTCGGGAGTTTTGGCGACCTTTTCCTTGATATGAACGGCGGCGGTGCCGGTCTCATCAGGGGCTGGTGCGGCAGTATCGCCGGGTTGCTTAATCTTAAGAGTCTGCTTACTTTTAGCATCGCCACTGATCGGCTTGATTGCAGACCGGTCGATTGCAGCAGTGCCAGGACTGTCTGGCTGCAGTTTGATTTGAGAACGGTCAACCGAAGCGGTTCCAGCACCAGCATTTGGCGACGGACGCAGACGAATGGTCTGGCTCGCAGACAGGATGTTTTTAAGCTGGTTTTTCTTCTCTTTGATCACGCGCAGGTGAATAGTATCGGTCGCCGTTTCACTGGTGGAAGAGCCAGTCTCAACGGTGGTTTTACCGGGGCGGATGCGCTTGAGGTTAGCCGTATCGGTTTCACGTTTACGACTCGGGTCCATTTCATGAGGAAGAAGATCCTGCGTACGGACTTTTTCTTCCTCTGTCATACCTGCCAATGATTTGGGGCGCAACATGCGGGTGGAGTCACCAGCCAACGCTTTCGGGCGGAGCATGCGCTGCGAATCACCCTGACGGCTGCCTGCTGCTGCTGCACCTGAGAGTTTCAAAGTCATTTTTTTGCGGTTGGCAGCAGTTTCAGATTCGGGGTTGGTAGCCGTCTCATCAACTGTCGATTCATCTGCGCCACCTTTTATCTGTTGGCGCAGCTTCTGGGTCTGGCCTTCAGACCCAAGAACGACTTTCTTGCGGTCTACTTTGGCAGTACCACCAATATCACTAGGCTCCAAATCTCTTGTATCATCATCAGCCATGAGCGCAATCTCCTTTTTCGGGCGATCAGTCTTCATCCTGAAAGTACTGATCATGTCGGCAAATGAGGGGACCGACAAGTAGAGGTATAAACGTTTATCCGATACGTATAGTTTACCGTCTAGAAGGTGCAAGTGCAAACGTGAGGCCAGACTTGCCTAAAATCCATGATGAGAGGCTTCGGAAGGTTTCCTTTCACCGAACTGAAGTCTGACAGGATCAGCAATTTCTGTGTGCGACGTCTCCCGTTACGCAATGTCTGCTGGAGCAGGATAGATCGACGATCTTGCTTTCTCTTCGATTTCTTTTCGTCTTTCGTACCATATCGCCCCGCCACAAGCATGTGCAAGCGATGGTTGACTCGACGATGTGATCGCAAGCCGGGCATCGGTTCACATAGATCTTTTCCGCAAATTGCTTTTTGATCCGTTCTCTGTACCAGAGTGCAAAAAACAATAGAAGGTGTCCTGAATTTCTCCCCAGATTCTGAACTTCCCCATTCTTTCGTTAGCCCGTTCCGGGTGCACGAAGTAATCCTTGGCTGTTTCATCATCAAAAATAGGATGACATGAAAGTACCTTGAGGACTTCCTTCGCAGACGCTTCGGAATTCACTACCAGCGGAGTCAAAAGCCAATTATTAAAATATTCTTTCCAATTTCTCATGCTTTGCTCCAAACATCATAACTCACCAATAAGGAACGCCAGCCGTTAATGCTCATCAGGTCGCGGTGATTAGTTCTGATTCTTCTTGCGTACGGCATGGAATCCTGAGCTGTCGCCAAGGTGAGTGAAAATTCTTCCTTCTCCCTTGTCGGCAGCACAGCGAAAGTATCCCCTACCATTCACCTGATCCATTTCATCGACACCATCCCAGGTGAATTCGGCACGATCTGTTTCCGTGTCAATAACGTAGTCAATATCTGCCTGTACCAAGCCGAAGTTGAATTGTCCACCTTGTTTCTTTTTGAACTCAATCGCAGGTGGTGGCCCCAAGGACAAGTACCCGTCATCCCAGAGTTCCATCTCCGTAATTTCCCAGAGTCCAACGATGTCTGATCTCTTCATCATAATCTTACTACACTCCACGGGGCCACACCACAGTAACAGCGGGTATGGCAGGAGTAGATGGTTGAGTTAAAATTTTTTAATTCAGTGGGCAATAAAGAGAAGATTGTGCATAACTCACCTAGCCATTTTACCTTATTGGGTCATTTTCATCCAAGTTATCATACCGGCAGCACCCGTGTTCCCGTAGGCCCGCGTCCAGAACTTTCTCCATATAGCTCGTATTCATGCTGTTACGACCATCAATCAGGGGTTGCGTTTTTTTACTTTGTAAGATGACGCGGGAAGCTGGTGGAGTTAAGTATGACGCATGGTGCTTCTGGTACCAGAAGCACCATGCGTTCGATAAAAAGGCTTTAGCCTTTTTTCTGGGTCATTTCCTGGCGGTAGCGGAGCAGTAGCCATCCTGCCAGAGTTACAATAACCAGTAACAAAGGCACGACCGAGGCAGGTCCCTTGAGTCCCAGGAGTTCCCCCAGGTTAAAGGTGCCGAAATCCCGGACGATCTCTTTGGGAATGGGATCGAAGACTCGCGGCAGGCTGATGTATTCGTCGTACTTGCCCCGCCAGAATAGCGAAAAGAAGAAGGGAAGTGGTCGCTTTGCTTCTTCAGGAGCAAGCGGGGAAACGGTGCACAGCACCAGGGAAATCGCCATGGACAGTATCCCATAAAGGTAGAAAAATGGTGATTTCAGCAGCCGATCTGACTGCATGGCCATAAGCAACATTAGCAGTGGAAATGCGGGTACCAGATAGCGTGGGCCCATGGCGAGTCCTCCATGCCAACCGTTGAAAGATGCGTTCATCAGCAAAAAAGCCCCAAAGACCCCCAGACAAAGCCAGACAAGAGCTGGCCGTGTACGCCAGCATTTTTTGCGGAAAACGAAAAGCGCCAGAATCAGCAAAGGTGAATACTGAAATAACCCACGATAAGGCAGGAATAGCAGTTCCAGGATAATGCCTGGTTTTGGTAAGCTGAAAGCTGCCCCTTCCTGACGGAAAACGGGGTTATTGAATGCATTGGCGGTGCTGAGTGGAGCTCCAAAGCAATAACCATGATAGACCAGATGAGCGATCAAAGGCCCAATACCGCCGACAATAAAGAAGACCAGCAGACGCCAATTGCGTCGATATAGAAATACAACCCCAAGACCAGCTACCACGAAGGCACAGGAATATTCTGCCAGGACACTATAGCCGGCCCAGAAGCCGCACCAGAGCGCAGGCCATATGGATGGGGGATTTTCTACCTCAGGCTGTTTTGCCACTTCGGGCTGACCAACAGGTATTTTCAGCAGGTTCCAAATGGCGAAAGTGACAGCAGCTGCCGCAGGCACATGGCCCCATACATTGGTGGAATACACCCACAACAGGGAACCATGCCAGGTAAGCAGACTGAACGCCAAGGCTCCTGACCAGTGGATTCCGGTCAGCTTGATGGCCATGCGGGCAAGGTAAAAGGCCATGATGGCAGAAGGAAGCACGGTCATCAACAGATTGAGCAGATACATGTTGATGTAGGTCAGTTTCGGCTCAAGGGGCTGTAAACCAGCAATTCGTTCCACGATGTAGAGGACACCATAGACCGGGATACCGTACAGGTAGCTCCCTGGTGCCTTATTGCTGTATTTAGCGTAGCCATGCTCTGGATTGCGTGCCCAGTCGATGGTAGCTGGGGGCCGCAACTTTCCCTGACTGTCAGCGGTAGCCTCTGTAAATGGACGTGCCAACTCCAAAGTCCCGGTGACACCGGTTCCGGGTTCGACAAAGGAAAAAATAGCGGCCAGACGCGAAGTAGGATTAGCAGTAAGGGTAGTTAAAAAATAGCCACCACTCAGCATGATCACAGCGATGAACAAGATAGCCACATGTCCAGGAATTCCTGCAGGTTCACGTCCCTTAACCTCCATGGATCGATCCCCAACCCTCTGCGATCGACTTCTCAGCGGATGACGGATGGCACACCCGTGGTATCTTTGCCGGCAGGCAGTAGATGTCCATTGACTTCATCGGCAAAAAGAACCTCAATATCAAACTCGTTTTCCTCATCAGGCGTTTCTGATAGCGGCGCAAGATAATTACGTACAAACTTCTCCAGCGATGCTCTTGCTTCCCGTCGTGCCTGCTTCATCAGACCACTTTCCTGTGCACGTTGGAGGATCGTATCATATCGTTCACCTTCCAGTTTCTCAACCAATGACTCACCGGAACGGGATTTCATCCTTCCCCATCCCGCATCAACCATGATCTGCTGATTCTTATCCACGATTTCCACCGCGAGCACATCCGGGGCTGGAAAAACTGCCGTAAAGCGGGATTCGGTCTGACTGATCTCAAAAGAAACAGGCTGCTTGCCGCTGAGGTCAATGGCGTAATGGACGGTAGCCGGAACGGTGACCGAAGCTTTGGTCGTACCAAAATTCACTCCCATTACTTTTTTCTCGTTTTCCTCATACAAGGTGTGGGTGAGTTCCATTCGTGCCACGACCAAGGCCATCGATTGCTCCACTACCGGCAGACTGTTGACAAAATCCATTGCTCTGGATTCGATCTGCGGCCGGGTCAACTTTCGCCAACCTTCCAACACGCGGGAAACGGCTTCACCTGAGGTCTGACTTGCCCGTTCAATGGTACGGGCCGGAGACAATTCACGGGCGATCATCCAGGCGAAAAAGGCAACCAGGATTAAGGCTATCGGCCATAGTCTGGACGTTCTGCGAGGTTTGCTGGTTGATTCAGAATCCATGTAGAGTCATCACGCTTTGATAAGTTCTTCTGCTGGTTGGTCGCCAGAATCAGCGCCATCATATTCAGGTGTGCGCATCCATTTCCAGAGTCCCCAGAGCATCAGCAGGAGCACGCCGGGATAGAGAACGAAACGGTAATGCAGGTCTGGAAATAGAATCGATGAAGTATCATAAAGGGTATGGAAAAAGGCGGTAATCAGATAACCTGTCGGCAACCAGAACAGCGGCCAGCCTTTAACGGCCTGATTGACCGTCACGCCGTGAATCATACCCATGGTGGCATGGAGAGGAACGGCCAGCAAATTCCGTTCAAACAGAGCCACAGTCGGAATATTGCTGTAAGTCACCAGATTCTCAATCACGCCAAAGGTAAGCCCCACCAGAGTCATTCCCAGAAAACGATCGGAAGCCCGGAGCTGTTTGCCAAAAACCATCAGAATCAGGATCACTGAGAATCCCTGCGACATCTTGAAGAATTCTTCGCCAAGACCGGGACCGATAGCAAACCCAAGAAATTGGTGAATGGGATCTTCTGCTCCCATCCAGTTCAAACTGGTTTCCACCATCAGAAAACCGTTCAACAGGGCAGATGGAATCGTGCTGATGAAGCCTGCCAGTACAAACAACAGCAGAAAGCCTACACGCGGCATGGTCCATCGATATTTAACCATGACCAGGATAATAAATAACAGCAGAGCAGACCAGGAACAAAGCGCCAGAAGACTCATTTACCCATCTCCTGAATCTGATTTTCCATTTGCAGGATAAGTGCCTGGGTAGCGCGGGAATAGGGGCCACCTTTCTTAGCCAGAGCAAGGTCCACTTCACATTCCCGATAGTTATTCACCTGAAAGTAACACCAGGCGCGAACCAGGTTCAGAAGTGGCCGATCCCCATACACTCTCAATACATCGGAAAAATCAGACATGTAGTTTTCGACATACATCCAGTCTGGATAGTATTCTTTGAAGGTCAGAATAAGGGGCAGCAGCTCTTTTTCATTTCCCTGCACGGCATGGGTAATCATCAGGAAAAAGATAGTATTGCCATACCCACGTCCTCGTGCAGGCCACTGTTCTGCGGCATTTTCCAGGTGTGTTCTGGCGGCTTCAACATTACCATTCAGCAACTCACCGATACCAGCCAGGTAGATATCTTCAAAGTTGGCAAAAGCCCCATCGGCAGTTTCAGCAGCTGACCGTGCCAGTTCCCGGACTGATCGGGGCGGGAAACCATTGTCGATCGCTTCATGAAGATGCACTCTGGAGGTGAATCGCGTCAGCTCAAAATCACCGAAATTGCCCATTTGGGGAAAGTCCTTCAGCTCACGATAAGCATCATCTTTCTCGATTTCCCCCTGAATGGCAAGAATGGAAAGCGCTTCACCCAGTTCCCGCATCGCCATATGCTCAGCTGGCAAACCATATACCGAAGCACCTCCTCCTCCAGGGCTTCCCATGCCTGTAAGACGCTGACGGTTGCCCTGAGCAGAGTCCTGTTTTTTCTGCTGCCTCCAGGCTTCCAGATAGCGTTTCCAGAACGGGACCGGCAATTGAGGCTGCATACTCATCATGTTGCGGTCCATGACAGGTGGAAAGTTTGTTCGCACATAGAGCACAATGCCAAGCAGTACATTCGACACGAGCATAATGAACAAAAAGCCCTGCAGAACGAACACAAATCGTCGTCCAGAAGTCTTCTTTCGTTCAACCTTTTCGGTATGATTGACCACGTTCAACCCTCAGTTGGCCTTGATGGATGACAAATGTTCTCCGTACTCGCCAATGGAATAGGAAATGTCATAAAACGCCTGCTCATCATTATCGTCAAGTCGCGGAACCCAACCGACCTCGTAGTCGGCTTCGTTCAAAAATTCACGTATTTCACGAAGATATTCCCATTCATCAGGCCAACAATGAACCACACAAAAGTACTTTTCCTTCGCGTGTTCCTGCATCATCTTGCGCAGTCCTTCCACGACGGCCTGCGCATTCTCAAGCGGCACCCCACCCTTTTCCTTCAAGGCATACAGAAAACGGAACCCGGTCAAGGTACGGGTCACTTCCAGGCGCCCATCGACACCATCTTTCTCCAGGCTGAGCCACTCCATCGGTTTACCGTCTTTGGTCTTCTCAATACAGGCCTTCAACAGTTCATCGTGCGGCAGAAAGTAGAGCTGCCCGTTCTTGAGGCACATGGTCACTGAATTCTTTGGTGGGATATAAGCCATCGGAAAAGAAATCGGTTTGGTACGCATGGTTTCATCATCTTTTGGCAGTTGTTCCTGCTTGACGACGAGTGCAATGCAGGCCACAAGCACCATCATGCCAGCAGCATTCGACATGATGTCGATCAAGACGCTCAAATCTACGCCTGGATGTCGGTCTTTCATGGCGGCCCTCCATTTATCAGCAGGCCACCAGAGGTAATATCTTCGTGCTCGAGGATGGGCAGTTGCCCAACACGTAGCGGGAAACCAAGTTGAGCGACAACCAGTTGCACGACCTGAGCTGACTCTGACGCATTTGGCTCTACCCAGAGAATCAGGCTGTTTTGTCGTCCCCCATAGCTGAGTCTGGCATTTTCATCTGATTTGCGCCGCAGGTGATTGATGAAGGCATACGGGCCAGTCTGCATGGCCTCAGTCACATTGGCAATGGGATTGGTCAGGAAGGCAATCAACTGAACCGTGTGCCACTTGCCACGTTCATCCAACCAACTGATGGAAGATTGGCGGCAACGCACATGAAAGGGAATGAACTCATGAGGAATACCAACCAGCTCAACGGCTTTTGGTGGCTCTTCCTGAGTACGTTTCTGAAAGGTGATGGCCATCGTAGTCAGTGCCATTGCACTCATCAGGCCAAGCATAATGCTCAGAAAAGGCAGGACGGGTACTGCAAACAGTCCCTGACCACCAGTCCGGGATTTACGACGACTGCTCATGGCGCAGGTGATCCTTTGGTGCTGGTGGCTCCTCGCGATCAGCTTCGTCTTCAGCTGCCTGCGGGTCGGTCACTATCGTCATATTATCTGCCTCTTCAGCCTCCTCCTGCGCACCGGACTCAGCCAATGCGTCATCCCAGACACATTCATCTGACACGGGCAAGGGGTCTGAATCAGCAAGACCTTCCAAGTTTGACTGATCCGAAACAGGGTCATCAGCCTCCACTCGGTCACCTGCGTCGCTGTCATCGTCTAAAGAGATCTCCTCTGTTCTTCCAGCACGAATTGCGTCTGCAAGCTGCCCCACATCTTCAGTCTCATCATTACCGTCGTCATAATGATAGAGCACATGGGAAGCGACACGCAGGAAATACTTGTCCAATTGTTCCAACAGGCTCTGCGCCCGGCGGCGGGTAAAGGTTACCAACAACAGGAGGGGAATGACACAGAGCAGACCCACCAAGGTGGTGTGAAAAGCTGTGCCGAGCGATTGTGCGGTCGACGACAGGGCGGCATTGAAGGACATATTCACGGATGAAGCATTGAGCGCTCCATGAAATTCACCCAGCGCCTGACTCATGCCCCATACCGTGCCGACAAATCCGACTGATGGCAACAACCAGACGAGATATTGCGCATATGAAAATGACGAATCAAGGGCATCCCAGTCTGACTCCGAATGCTGCCTCAAAGCCTCAAGTAAACCCTGACGGTATTGATCATCCACCAGTCGAGCACTGACCAGCCAGCGCAGTCGATGAAAAGCGATATAGCGATTATACGCGCCCAGTTTACTCAGCTCCAGATGATAACGAACATCACCCAATGCTTCTTCACTCAGAGATTCATCAGGTCTGGCACAGATACGACGGATCACATCAAAGGCTCGAATCTGACGATAAACGGTTCGCCATTTCAGGTATACGGACAGCATGCCGATAATGGCAATACCAAGAATGGTAATCGAAATCCAGTCTTCAAAAATATTGGGTAGGCCGGGGATGTAATCAGGAGCAACATTCAATACCCATGCCAGGACGCCCCAGGTGATCAGCCAGATAAATCCAACAATGGCGACTTCAAGAACAGTATGCTCACTTTGCCAGGGACTTCGTTCGAGAATAAATGCGTGGCAGGATGGACAGCGGATAAACTCAGCAGAATGATTGGTACCACATTCCGGGCAGACGGTATCGTGAGACATGTAAAAACCGATTGTAAAACATCACTATCTGGGAAGAGAAAACACTGCATACCTTACGTGCATTCACGCAGACCAACAAGGCCACAGGTGAATGCATCCTCAATATGGCATTCTGAGAAACCACCTTGCAGGATGTATAAAGCCTTAGGTACGCGTTGAGTCTGCTGCCACACGGTGGTAGATTCCCACTGAACGCAAATTATGACACCTGTGCAAAAATGAAGGAATAAGCCGTGCCCGAATCAGCCATCTACCAGGATCCCACTAAAACGATCGACCAGCGAGTGGCTGACCTGCTCTCACGGATGACCCTACCCGAAAAGGTAGGTCAGATGATGCAGATTGATGGTTACCGCGGCGACCTGAATCAACTGATCCACGAATACCACATCGGTTCACTGCTGCATATCCAGAACGAAGCGGCAGCGAAAGCCATGGATATGGCCAACCAGACCCGCCTGAGTATCCCGATTCTTTTTGGTGATGACTGCATCCATGGGCACTCCTTCCATCCCGGTGCGACGATTTTCCCCACCCAGCTTTCCATGGCATGCAGTTGGAACCCGGATCTCATCGAAAAAGCAGCTCGCATTACTGCCAGGGAAGTCCGGCTCACCGGCCTCAAATGGACCTTTTCTCCTGTCCTCTGCCTGACCCGTGACCTTCGCTGGGGTCGTGTAGGAGAAACTTTTGGCGAAGATCCCTTCCTCATTGGGGAATTTGGTTGCGCGATGATCCGCGGCTATCAGGGAAAAGGCCTGGATGATCCCGAAGCCATTCTGGCCTGCGCTAAGCATTATGCTGGGTATTCTGAAACCCAGGGCGGTCGCGATGCCTCTGAAGCTGACATGACCCGGCGCAAGCTGCGCTCCTATTTCCTCCCGCCATTCGAGCGTGCTGCACGCGAAGGCTGCCTTTCGTTCATGACCGGCTATCAATCCATTGACGGCGTTCCCAGCACGGCCAATCGCTGGCTGCTGCATGATGTCCTACGCGACGAATGGGGTTTCTCCGGTATTCTCGTCACCGACTGGGATAATGTGGGCCGCATGGTCTGGGAGCAGAAAATCGTCCCCGATTACAAGCAGGCCGCCAAACTGGCGGTGCAATCCGGCAACGATATGATGATGTCAACGGCAAAATTTTTCCAGGGAGCACTCGATGCCTGCGCTGAAGGATTGCTCAAGGAATCAGAAATTGATGCGGTCGTCGAACGTCTGCTTGCCCTGAAGTTCAAGCTTGGTCTATTTGAAGACCCCGGCAAACCCGACCTTGAAAAACAAGAAATTGTTATTGGTAGTGACCCCCATCGGCAGACCAATCTGGAACTGACCCGTCAGTCCATTGTCCTCCTTCAAAATGATGGACTCCTGCCGCTTAATGCCGATAAGCCAATGAAAATCGCAGTGGTCGGGCCGAATGCAGATAATCAGCATACCCAGCTCGGTGACTGGGCTGGCGACAGCGGACAGGTTGACTGGATCAAAGGCGGTCATCCCCGTGCCTGCACCACGACCATTCTG
>MDTD01075944.1_pt1 | contig 13463 bp, 11 predicted proteins | sample 811221 | NCBI WGS metagenome assembly MDTD01 (sample SAMN05326646, study PRJNA326480) | marine metagenome | isolation source: seawater | place: Pacific Ocean: South West | collected 2011
CCGGCCCGAGCACGCGCGGGCGTTTGAGAAGCCCGGTCACCGAGAAGTCCTCGTGCAGCCGCCCGTGCCCGACGATCATGGCTGCCGATGCGTGATCGCGCGCCGCCTTGGCAAGATCGACCAGCTTCTCGTCGCTCCAGGAGTCGCAGCGGACGAGCACCAGGCGCGAGCCCTTCTTGAGCGCTTCGATCACGCCTCGTACACCCGCGTGCGCCGGATTGACCGCGATCGCGTTCTCCACGAGACAAGCCCCCGAATGCTCACGGTTGCGCCGCCCCTTGGGGCGGATCACGCAGAACGCGCCGCGTCCGTCAGCGACTCCAGCTTACCAGAACTTTCTTCCGGGCGAACCGGATCGTCTTATCGCATATCAAAGAATTCGGCCAGCAGCCGGACACCGAACCCCGTCGGGCCCGCGATGAACGGCCCCTTCGGGCTGCTCGCCTCGTGCACGCCGGCGATATCGATGTGCGCCCAGGGCGTGCCCTCATCGACAAAGTAACTCAGGAAAGCCGCGCCCTGGATCGGGTGCGCTTCGCGCACCGGTGCGCTGTTGACGATGTCGGCGACCGGGCTCTTCATCATCTCGCGGTACTGCTCGTCGTGCGGCAAACGCCAGACACGCTCGCCCGAAGCGCCCCCGGCGTCCTCGAGCTGCCCGCGCAGCTTGTCGTCGTCGCACCACAGCCCGGCGAACGCCGAACCGAGCGCGACCACCACGCCGCCCGTGAGCGTTGCCATGTCGATGATCGAGGACGCGTCTTCCTTCCGGCACGCGTGCACGAGTCCGTCGGCGAGCACGAGGCGACCCTCGGCGTCGGTGTTGGTGACTTCGACGGTCACGCCGTTGGCGAACTCGAGGACATCATCGGGGCGGTAGGCCTCGTCGGAGATCGAGTTCTCGGCGCACATGAGCAGCGCCACGACGCGCTGGCGGGGCTTGATGACGGTGGCGATGGCGTGCATCGCGCCGAAGACGGCGCACCCGCCGTCCTTGTCGCGCTTCATGCCCCGCATCCCGCCGCCGACCTTGATGGACAGGCCGCCCGAGTCGTAGGTCATCGTCTTGCCGACGAGCACGACAGGCTTTGATTTCTTGCCCGCGTTCTTGGGCGTGTACTCGAGCCGGATCATGCACGGCGCGTTCTCGCTGGCCTGGCCGACGGTTTTGCACCCGACAAGGCCCATGCTCTCGAGCTGCGCACCCTTGTAGACGGTGCACTTGAGCCCGGCCTTGCGCGCCATTTTCTGGGCTTCGCTGGCCATCCACGCGGGGGTCGCGATGTTCGGGGGCGTCTGGCTCAGGTCGCGCGCGATGTTGGTGCTCTCGGCGAGACCCAGCCCGCGCGTCAGCCCGGACTCGAACGACTTGCTCGGCGAGGTGAGCGCGATCTTGCCGAACTTGTTCTTGCTCGTCGCGCTCCCGCGGAGGCGGTCGTAGCTCCAGCCCATCAGCCCGAAGCCCTCGGCCAGTGCGCTGGCGCAGGCGCCCTCGTCGAGCTTGGCATCCTTGATCGGGCCCGAGAGATCGAACGAGAGGCTCGTCGCCTTGATGCTGCTGGCAGCCTTGGCGAGTGCCGCGCCCAGATCGCGGAAGCATCCCGCGGTGAGCTTCGACTGCGTGCCCAGACCCGCGACGATCACGCGGGGCGGGGTCTTGGTCTTGCCGCGACCCGAGCTCTTGGGGAATGCGTGGGTGAGGTTGAGATACTCGCCCGAGGATTCGGGGCGCTTGCAGGCCTCGGCGACCGAGCCGTCGGGGTCGTATGCCTTGCTGGAGGCGTGCGCGGGCTTGTCCTTGAACCGACCGACCACAACCGCCGAGGGGGCAGACCGACCACCAACCGAAATCGAATCGAACATCGCTAGAGGCTCCGCAAGCCGCGGCGAATTCCGCGGGTAACGGAGTCTAGGGACGAGCCTCAGGCCGCGTTGCGATCGCGGAATTCGGGGTGAAGCCAGCTTGCCACCCACCGCAGGAGATCGAGTGTCGTCACAATGCCCACGGGCCTGCTCTTCTCGTCGAGCACGGGCAGGCAGGAGATGCGGTTGGCCGCCATCATGAGCGCAGCCTCCGTGACGGGGGTCTCCGGTTCGGCCCAGACGATGCCCCGGCTCATGATCTGGTGCACGCGTTTCTCGAGTGTCCAGGCGTCGCGCTTGGCCTCGCTCAGCGTCCCGACGAAGGGGCTCAGGTGCTTGAGCAGGTCGCGTTGACTGAGCACACCCCGCGCCACGCCGTTCTCCACCACGATGAGATGGTGGAACCTGTGTTCGTCGAACAGTCGCCGCACGAGCGCCAGCGAATCGTCGGGCGAGACGGTCACCACGCGCTTGGACATGATCTCTGAGATCGGCGTCGTCGAGTCGACTTCCACATGGCCCATTGCGCGGTCCTCCTGCTCGGATATCGGCTCGGCTCGCTCGGCTCGGGGGTGACCGGGCAGCGCATCGCGCTGACATACACTCTGCGCATGCCCCCCAGCCCGGATAACCCGCACAGCCCGCAGCACCCGCCCCGCACAGGCCCCTCGCGTCTCGACGCGCCCTGGCGTCTGGCGTACATCGAAGCCATCGGCAAAGCCGAGGAGCAGGACGCCAAGTCCAAAGCCAGACGCGAGAGCAAGCCGAGCACCGGCTGCTTCATCCGCGACTACTGGCTCACGCCCGAAGACGATGAGGCCAACCACGTGGTCCTCCGCACCGACGCGGGCATGATCTTCCTGAACGCCTACCCCTACGCCAGCGGACATCTGCTTGTCGCGCTCGGCGAGAGCCAATCTCGCCTCATGGACTACACGCAAAGCCAGCGGGCCACGCTCTGGGCGCTTGTCGATCGGGCGACCGAGCTCATGGAACGCGTGCTCGAGCCCCACGGCATCAACATCGGTGTCAACCAGGGACAGGCCGCCGGCGCGGGCGTGCCCCAGCACCTGCACGTCCACCTCGTCCCGCGCTGGAACGGCGATGTGAACTTCATCACCACCGTCGGCGACGTCCGGGTGCTCCCCGGAGCGCTGGACGCGATGGCCAAGCGCTACCGGGAAGCACTCTCCGGGTAAAGAGGTTCAGATTCAGTCTGGTTACCTGCCGCAGCCGGAATTGAACGCGCTGACCCAGGCGCTGAAGTCCTTCGGGTCGGTCACGCCGTCAAAGTTCGTGTCCGCCAGTTCGTCGGCGTCGTTGTACGCGCTGACCCACGCCGAGAAGTCGCTGGGTGTCACCACGCCGTCACGGTTCACATCTGCGACGCAGTACATCGTGAGATTGACACGATCAGGGAGGTAGGTCATGCCCGCGATTGGGCTGACACCGATGCCGCTTGTGCCGCGGATCAGATTGACTACTTCGAATTCACCGTTCACCATCTGGTCCGGGCCGTTCTGCAAGATGCGGACGACGGGGAAAGGCTGCCCCACAAAGCGGTCGACGTCCCCAAAGAGTCGAACATTCAGCGTGCCGGCGAGTTCGGCGCTATTGCGATCAACGACAATGTGGTCGGTGTTTAAATCCAAACCCTCGACATCGAATGTCAGTTCGATGATGCCGCTGGAGAGCTGTTCGAACTCACCCAAAATCTTGATGAAACCGGCGGTATTAAAGTTCCCACTCACCACCAGCTCGCCCTCGTTGACCAGCGGGACACCGATATCGCCCCACCCGATGATGGAGTGATCGGCTCCGTTGCGGATTTCGCCGTCGGGCGAGGCGAACGCGAGGGTCGCGGGGGCGGCCGATCCGCCGAACGTCACCTGGCCTTCTCCCTCAAACGTCAGCTCTTCGTCGATCAAGAGAACGCCGTCTTCGTCGTCGACGTACACGAAGCCGTCATTCCGCAATTCGTTGCCGAGCAGCGTCAGCTGGCCACGGACGTTGACCACTGTTTGATCGATCAGGACGTTCTCAAAGCTGGATACCCCTTTGGTGGTGAACGACCCGCGGCCGTCTCTGCGGAGCGTGCCGCCACGAAGTTCAGAATCACGGAACTCGACCAATGAACGGGCGGTCATCACGCCTTCGTCGACTTGATCGATCATCGAGGCGTCGAAGATCATGTACGCGCCGTTGTCGGCAACGAACTCGTTCCGGTTCACAACATCCGCGTTGCTGATATTGAGTTCAACGATACCCGTCGGCGCGTAGCGCAAGGATCTGATCACGCCGTAGTTGCTGATCTCTCCCGTGATCGTGCCGGCGCCCTCGATGACTGTTGCCTGATCGAGGACCGTGTACGTGTCGAAACTCAGGAGGGATTCCTCGCCCGGATCGGCCAGCCGCACGTACGCGGCTCGGAAGAACGCTCGGCCGCCGGTGGTATGGAGCGATGCGCCGCCCTCAAGATCCGGGTTCCCGATGTCGATCGAGAGAATGCCTTCTTCCAAGCCTTGGAGTCCTCCAAGCGTGTGGAGTGCCGAGCCGGGCGCGATCTGCACATGCACACTCCCGTCCCCGGCGACTCTGTACACCTCGTAGAAGCCGTCGATCGTCGCAGTCGGGATGTCGCCGGGGGCATCGGCAGGTCTCGTGTCGCCGGGGCTCAGCCGTGCGATCTCCATGGTGGTGTCCGGGACGTTGCTCTCACTCCAGCGGGATGCGTCCGACCAGCTGCCGCTCTCGGGCAGCAGCCAGTCTCGTGTTTCGATCTGGCCCGCGGCTGTGCCGGCGATCGCGTGAAACAGCACGACCGAGGCCCCGATGCGCGCAGAGATACCGCTCTGTGTGACACAGTTCATCATTCAGCCCTTTCCCATCGCCGGCAGAGAATGCCGCCGGCCGCTGCCACCCACGTGAATACGGATTGGAAAGTCCTACGACCGCGCAGGGCAGCGGGTTCGTCGACGCTGGACGATGTTCAAATTTTGCGCCGGGCTTCGGGTGGTGTCAGGGGTTGTCCGCGACACGCTTCAGGTCGGCGTGATGGATCTCGAGGGCGGCTTTCCGCGCCAGCTCGGCCAGCTGCACGCGGTTCTTCACGCCCAGCTTCCGCGCGATCGAGCTGCGGTGCGCTTCGATGGTCTTGGCGCTGCGGTGCAGATCCTTGGCGATCTCGTCGGTGGTCATGCCCTGGCTGATCAGCGCCAGCACTTCCAGCTCCCGGCGGGACAGGCTGTCGAGCGGGCCGAGGTTCATCAGCCCCGTCTCGAAGCGCATGTACTCGGGTGAGATTTGAATTTCAGCCTCGCCGTCGGACTCGGCGATGAGCACGAGAAAGCGCTTGGGCTCGCCCTCGGGCGTGGGCATGTGGTGATAGGTCACCATGAGCCCCCGGCCGCGTCTGATATGACGCAGCACAGCAGGCTTGCCGGTGCGCTCGAGTTCTTTCATCAGCGAGACGCGCTCTTTGGCCCACTCGGCCGCGAAGAGTTCGAAGAGGGTCTTGCCCGCGACATCGACGTCCGTGCGCCCGAGGTAGAGCTGCTTCGAACGATCGTTCGCCCAGAAGAACAGCCCCTCGGAGTTGATCAACGAGGCGCCGATAAATGGATGCAAGAGCAACGCGCTGCACACCGCCTGCGCTTCGGGTTCAGTCAGGTGACAATGTTCCTTCCCGTTGCCCAGTTCGTGCTTCGACATCCGGGTCCTTTCTCCAAAGGACTATGAGCGTACCACACCCTAGGGGTTTTTACCGATTGGGTTGCGGCTTCGATGAAACTGATTTGAAAGCAGGAAGGCCAGTTCGAGGCTCTGGGCGTAGTTCAACCGCGGGTCCAGGGCCGTCGAGTAGTTCTGCTCGAGGTCGTCCTCGGTCACCCCGGCCGCTCCGCCGACACATTCGGTGACGTCCTCGCCTGTTAATTCAAAGTGAACACCACCCATACGGGTGCCTACCCGTGCATGGATGTCGATGCTCTGCGCGAGCTCGCTGTAGATGTCATCGACGCTGCGGGTCTTGCGTCCCGAGGCGGTGGACCGCGTGTTGCCGTGCATCGGATCGCAGATCCAGAGCACGGGCGAGCCCGTGCTGCTGACCTTCTGGAGCAGGGGTTCGAGACATTGGCCCACGCTTTCCACACCCATGCGCACGATCAGAACCATGCGTCCGGGCTCATCCTTCGGGTTGAGCGTCCGGATCAGCTCGACCACTTCCTCCGGGTTGGCCTTGGGTCCGAGCTTCACGCCGATCGGGTTGCGGATGCCCCGGAAGAACTCCACATGGGCGCCGTCGAGGGCCCGTGTGCGTTCGCCGATCCAGGGCAGGTGCGTCGTCAGGTCGTAATGCCCCTCGCGTCTCGGCACGGTCCGGGTCTGGGCCGACTCATAAAGAAGGTTCAGCCCCTCGTGGCTTGTGAAGAAGTCCACGCGGGTCAGGTCGTCGACCGCCTTCTCGCCCAGGTTCTCCATGAACCGCAGCGCGGAGGCGAGCTCGCGGCTCATCGCCTCGTACATCCGGCGACCTTCTTCAGAAAGGGCCGCCGACCCGAAGAAGCTCAGATCCCAGTACTCCGGGTGGTGGAGGTCGGCGAACCCGCCGTCGATCAGGGCCCGGACGAAGTTGATCGTCATCGCGGCGTGCTGATAGCCCCGGACCATCATGTGCGGATCGGGTGTGCGGACCGATTCGTCGAAGGCCTCGCCGTTGACGAGGTCGCCGAAGTAGCTTGGCAGGGTCTGGGGCTGCCCGTTGACATCGCGGGTCTCGGTCAGGCTGGAGCGGGGCTTGGCGTACTGCCCGGCGAATCGCCCGACGCGGATGACGGGCATGTTCAGCCCGTGCACGAGGACGAGCGACATCTGGAGCAGGATCTTGAGTCGGCTCGTGATGTGCTCTGGTCGGCAGTCGTCGAGGCGTTCGGCGCAGTCGCCGCCCTGGAGGAGGAAGCGCCCGCCCTCCTGCGCCTCGGCGATCTGGGATTTGAGCTTCTCGATCTCGAAGCTAGTCACCAGTGGCGGGAGGGAGCGCAGCTTCATCACCGCGCGGTCCACAGCAGCCCGATCCGGGTAGAGAACCTGCTGCGGGTCGAGCTTGGTGCGCCAGCTCTCGGGTGACCATTCGCCCGAAGTGCCCTTGTCATGCGTGTTCTGGCTCGTCTCGCTCACGTCGTTTCTCGCAAACTTGTCGGTTCCGGGCAGCGCTCAGCGTGTCTGAGGCGTGCTTGGCATGTCGTCGTTTTTGCGCACCCGCTGGGGCAACTCAAATAAAAACGGGGTGCAACATCAAAAAAACACAAGCGGACCTCATATGTGGTCGATTTGCGGTCCTGAAACGAGGGCGCACACGGACGTGCACCTCACCAGTGGCACCCGGACGGACCGGGGCCGAGTCTTTGCCCGGGTCTTCAGGCTTGTGCCATCCCCCGGGCGCACAAACCGCTCGCGACACCTTCTTATTCGCGAGGCAAGGAGACTGTCCATGGCTTCGACCGGTACCCGCAAGTCGACCCGACGTACGACCACCAAACGCACCACCAAACGCGCCGCCAGCACCTCGGGCCGCAAGCCCAGCGCCCGCAAGAGCGCCCCGAAGACCTCGGCCCGCAAGTCGGTGACCAAGTCGACCGCCAAGCCGACCGCCCGCAAGAGCTCGGCCAAGAAGTCGGCCAAGCCCGCGGCTCGCAAGACCACCACCAAGGCCCGCACCACCAAGTCCGCCGCGGCCAAGACCCGCGCGACCAAGACGGCAACCAAGACCTCGGGCCGCAAGCCCGCAGCCAAGCGGACCACCACCGCCAAGAAGTCGACGACCGCACGCAAGTCGGCCCCCAAGACCACCGTACGCAAGACCACGGCTCGCAAGACGACGGCCAAGCCCGCCGCCCGCAAGACCGCGGCCCGGAAGACCACTGCCCGCAAGACCGCAGTGAAGCGCACCCCCGCCCGCACCTCGGGCAGGAAGCCCGCTGCACGCAAGACCACCACCACCAGCCGCTCGACCGCTCGCAAGAGCCCGGCCAAGCGCACCGCTCGCAAGGCGACGACCCGTCCGACGGCTCGTAAGACCGCGACCAAGACCTCTGGCCGCAAGCCCGCCGCCCGCAAAACGGCCCGCAAGTCGGCTCCGAAGACCACGGCTCGTAAGTCGACGACCAAGTCGACCGCCAAGCGCACCACGGCTCGCAAGCCCTCGGCTCGCAAGACCACCACCCGCGCCACGGCCCGTAAGACCTCGCGCAAGCCGGTCGCCCGCAAGTCGACCGCTCGTCGCACGACGGCCCGCAAGTCGGCCCCGAAGACCACGGCTCGGAAGACGACCACCAAGGCTCGTCGCTCGAGCAGCCGCAAGCCGGTGATCGCCGGCCGCATCGGCCCGGCCAAGAGCAACCGCCGCTCGAACAGCCGTCGCCGCGCCGCCTGATCGGGCCCGCACGACCAGACTGAATCTCTCTCCCTCCTCTATTCGCAGAACGCCGCGACTCACAAGGTCGCGGCGTTCTCTTTTGGGGTGCGTGAGGGCTCGCTGGAATTGGTTGTCGTGTTCAGGTCAGCTCGGGTCGCGCGTAATCGCGGCGGGGATTGAGCCGCCCTCGATGGGGTGGATGCCCATGCCGGCCAGGTGCTTGTGCCACGCGCCGACGTGGGCTTCCCAGAAGTGGTCGAACGAGTCTTCGAGCGTCATCGACTGCATCGCTTTGTGCGCCCGCCGGCCCATCTGCTCGCGGGCCTCGTCGTTTGCGATGAGTTCGACCAGGCGGTCGGCCCAGAGGCTCGGCTTCTCGGAGCTGAGGACATAGCCCGTCTTGCCGTGCTGGACGACTTCCTGGGGCCCGCCCTTGTCGGTCACGAGCACCGCGTTGCCCGAGGCCTGCGCCTCCATGACGACCTGCCCGAGCGTGTCGGTGGTCGAGGTGAAGGCGAAGATGTTTGACGAGGCGTAGATGGTGCTGAGCTCTTCGCCGTGACGGAACCCGAGGAAGCGGGTCCGCGTGCGTTTGAGCTGCTTCTCCATCTCCTTGCGGTAGGGGCCGTCGCCCACGACCACAAGCTCGGCCTCGAGGCCCCGCTCCTTGCAGCGCTTGTCGGTCTCCTTCCAGACCTTAACGAGCATGGGCAGGTTCTTCTCGACGCTGACGCGTCCGACGTAGAGGACGCGGACGGTGTTGTGCGTGGAAGTCTCGCTGTTGACCTCGCCCTCGCCGCCGAGGTTCGGGAAGTAGTCCGCGTCGGCGAAGCGTGTATCGAATATCTCGGTGTCGACGCCCGGCTGGAGGGACAGACACTTGTCGCGTTCGAGGCCGAGGGCTTCGAGCGAGTCGATGTAATCGTTGGAGCGTGTGAAGATCGCGCTGAATGGGTTGTAGAACCAGTGCATGAAGCGTTTGGTCGCCCAGGTGAAGCCGTGGTCCTCGAAGAGGTGGTCGACGTACGCGGGGAAGTCGGTGTGATAGACACCCAGCACGGGCACGCGGAGCATCTTGGCTGCGATGTAGCCCACGAGCCCGACCGGGCCGGGCGTTGATATGTGGATGACATCGGGCTGCGTGCGGTCGACGTGGCGGAGCATCTTGACGAGCGGCGGGAGCACGACCTGCAGGTTCTCGTACTTGGGGATGCTGGTCGCGAAGCTCGGCTCGAAGTTGTGGATGTTGCCCCACTCGGGCACGTCGAAGGTTGTGCTGGTGATGACCTCGAATTTGCGTCCGGTTTTGTTGGCGTGGGCGGCGGCGTTCTGGATGAATCGGCACACGCCGTTGACGTCGCCGAGCGTGTCGGTGAAGAGCGCGACCTTCATGGGTCTTTCCAGGGCGCTGGCGCCGGAGCCGGGCTCGGCCAGGCGGTGGTTCATCTGCTCCACGAGCTCGCGCTCCTTGTTCTGATAGAAAAGGCTGAAGACGTAGGGGGCCTGGGCGGCCAGCAGGACGGAGTAGCTGATGAGGTGGTCGACGATGCCGTTCTTGTCGCGTTTGCGCGCCGCGTCGAGTGCGCCGGATGCCATGGCTTTGGAGAGAGCCGCGGTCAGGTCGTCGGCGAACTCGGCCATGCGGTCGTGCTGGCTGAGCGCCGAGCCGTCCACCCACATGTCCGGGTTGAACCGCTCGCGCAGGTCCGGGTATTTGTCGAGCACGGGCCCGATCGTCTCGCGGAGCGCCTTGGTGATGGGCAGGCTCCGGCTCTTGCGCTTGCCGAGCAGCAGCTTGCGCTTGGCCATGTGCCAGGCGAGGCGCTTCTTGCTGGGCGTGTCGGTCGGCACGCCCGCGAAGCGCAGCAGCTTCGAGGCCAGGTACCGCTGGCCCGCGTCCATGTCGGGTGTGAGTTTGCGCGCGGTGTAGTGGCTCGCCACGGTCGTGAGCTGGTGCGCCAGGAGCGAGGCGTGCCCGGCCTCGCCCGAGGCGGTCGAGCAGCCCTCCATGACGAGGTCGAAGAACGCGCGGGGGTCGGTGATCTTCTCGCCCGGGGCGTTCTTGATCGCCGTGAACGTGCGCCCGATGTTGAGCAAGCCGTGGTCGTCGGAGCCGCCCGTGTGTCCTTTGACCCAGGGCTGGTCGAACACGGGCTTGAGGTCGTGCTTGATGCTGAACGCGCGGATGCGTTCGGGGTCGAGCCACTGCAGGAGCTGCTCGATGGACTGGCGGTGCGTGCCCGAGTGCGCGCCGTTGACGATCTCGAACCCGCGGAAGAGCAGGCAGCAGCGTTCGAGATGCCACATGCTGAGCCTGCCGTTCTGAACGTAGACCGGGTGCGCCAGCGCGTGGGGCAGGCTGCGGTCGCGGAGCCAGTGGCAGAAGGCGTACACGTCGTCGCGCAGGCCGAGTGTTTCGATCTCCTCGTGCAGCTCGGGCGTCATGTCCCAGACGTTGACGTGCAGCTTGCAGCGGTCTTCCGGGAAGAAAACGGTAACCTCTTCGCCGACGATGAAGCCCTCGAAGCCGCGTTCCTTGAGCGTCATCGCGCCGGCGATGGTGTCGTGGTCGGTGATGGTGACGAGGTCCATGCCGCGGGCCTTGGCCTGGTCGTAGACCTGCTCGGGCTCGGAGTAGCACTCGGGGATGCCGATGACGCCCAGCGCACGCAGCGCCGGGCCGTCGGAGGCGTTGGAGTGGCAGTGGGAGTCGATGCGCGTCCACTGGGCCCAGTCGGTCCTCGGCTTGGGCTCGATCTGAGCCGCGATCGGGTTGTGGGTCTGGCGTGTCATGGTCATCCCTTGCACTGCGTGGGATTGGCCTGCCCGCTCTTTCGCGCCGGCCTGGGACTCCGCCCATTCTGTCCCCGTCGCATCACCCGACCGGGTCCAGCCCACTATCCTATACCGATGGTGATGAAATCGGCCCAATGATCCGCAGACCGGTATGCCCAAGTGGCTGTCCCGCAAGGACTTCACGAGACTTTTGAATTCCCGGGCATAAACGGGCACCGCCGCAGAGTTCCATAGCGACACACCCCGTCACGGACCTGTCGGGGAGGTTCAGAGAAGATGAAGGAGTCTGAAATGCCTCGCCTCAATGTTGTCGACCCCGCCTCCGCCTCCGGCCCCGTCAAAGAGATCTTCGACGGCCCCCTCAAGGGCAAGCATCTGAACATCTTCAAGGGCATGGGCAACTCGCCCGCTGCGCTCAACTTCTACCTCGCCGGCTCGGGCGCTCTCAAGGACGCCAGCCTCTCGAGCAAGGAGCAGGAAGTCGTCCAGCTCGTCTTCGCCCAGGGCAACGGCTGCGACTACTGCCAGGCCGCCCACACCCACATCGGCAAGGGCGCAGGCCTGAGCGAAGAGCAGACCGTGGCCGCCCGCACCGGCGGTGACCTGGGCGACGCCAAGCTCAACGCCGTCGCCAAGTTCGCCACCGCGCTGCACGAAAAGCGTGGCAACGTGGGCGATGACGACATCTCGGCCTTCAAGAGCGCCGGCTACGACGACGGGCATATCGCCGAGCTCGTCGCCTCGGCTGCCCTCGCCACCTACACCAACTACTTCAACCACGTGAACCAGACCACCGTCGACCTGCCCACGCCGCCTGCTGTCTGAGCAGCGTTCCGAAACCACAACGACACCAGTGGCGGAGGCTTCCAGCCTCCGCTGCTTGTTTTTGGTCCTCATGGCAACTCTGCTCCCATCAAGGCAGCTTGGTACCATCTTCACCATGCCTAAGACCCGCCCGCATCTCGCTGTCTTCCCCGGCTCGTTCGACCCGGTGACCTACGGCCACCTCGACGTGATCGCCCGGGGTCGACGGCTCTTTGACGAGGTCGTCGTCGCGGTGGGGCGGAACCCCGGCAAGGACGAGCTTTTCTCCGCCCCCGAGCGGGTCGAGCTCGTCGAGCAGCTCATCGCCGAGATGTGCAAGACCGAGCCAGAACTTGGCGACGTGCGTGTCGAGGCGTTCACGGGCCTGACCGTCGATTACGCCCGCTCGATCGGGGCCTCGGCTCTCCTGCGTGGCATCCGGAATCTGTCGGATCTGCAATACGAGGTCCAGTTTGCGGTGACCAACCGCGAGGTCGCCGACATCGAGACCGCCTTCGTCGTCGCGGGTCAGAGCTTCGCGTACACGAGCTCGAGCCTGATCAAGCAGATCGCCGCGATGGGCGATGAGCTGTACCAGACACTGGCCTCGATGTGCCCGAAAAGCGTGATCGACGCGATCGTGCGCAAGAAGCAGGAGAACCACCCGGTGCTGCTCAAGCTCGCCTCGGGCGGCGCGGGGGATTAGGGCCCTTTCTCCCTCTCCGCTTTGGGGAGAGGGCCGGGGTGAGGGGACTTCCTAAACTCTGCGTATGCACGACCGCATCGTTTCGATTGGGGCTCTCTCGCGTCACCCGCTCTGGCCGATGGACGCCACTCGTCCCAAGCGCGCCTCGCACGCGACAACGACGCTCGTACTGGATGGCGACGCTGCGATCCTGATCGATCCGGGCCTGCCCGGGCAGATCCTGGAGCCCCGCCTGCTGGAGCGCACGGGCCTGGCGCCGGCGGACATCACGCACGTCTTCCTGACGAGTTTCAAGGCGGACACCTGCCGGGGGCTTTCGCTGTTCGAGGATGCGCAGTGGCTCGTCGCCGACGCCGAGCGCGAAGCGGTGGGGATGCCCGTTGCGATGATGCTCAAGCGTGCAGCCGAGGAAGAGGGCCCGGGCTCGGAGGTGGTGCGCGAGCTCGAGGTGCAGGTCGCGATGCTCGCGCGGTGCGAGGTGGCCCCGGACAAGATCACGCCCCGCGTGAGCCTGTTCCCGCTGCCGGGCGTGACGCCGGGGCTGGCGGGCCTGCTCCTGGCGTACCCCTCGCGCACGACGCTCATCGCGGGGGATGCGGTCGCCACGACCGAGCACCTCGAACAGGGCAAGATCATCGACGACGTGTACAACCTCAAGCAGGCGCAGGAGAGCTTCGCCGAGGCGATCGAGGTGGCTGACGTCATCATCCCCGGGCGCGACAACGTGCAGATCAACCCCACCAAGCGCCCGTTCTAGTTCGTCGACATGTGCCACGGCTTGTCTTGCAAGCCGTGCGGGTTGGAGCTTTCAAGGCACGGCTTGCAGAAGTCGGACAAGCCGTGGCACCCGGCGTGGGCCGTACACTCGGGCCATGGCGAAGA
>MDTD01058694.1_pt1 | contig 13462 bp, 14 predicted proteins | sample 811221 | NCBI WGS metagenome assembly MDTD01 (sample SAMN05326646, study PRJNA326480) | marine metagenome | isolation source: seawater | place: Pacific Ocean: South West | collected 2011
AGGAATTACTCAATTAACATTCGGTATCTTCGGATCTGCTGTTAGTTTAGTATCAATGGTAGTTGTGAGTTTAATGACTCCAGCACCAAACGCTTCAACTCAAAAAATGGTTGATGACGCTAGAGTGCCTGCGGGTTCTCAAGTGATGACACAAAAATAATTTATTTTATTAAAAGGGGCGATTAATTCGCCCCTTTTATTTTACACCGTTTTCAAATATAAATTCTTTAATGTCGGCCAACTTTCATCCGTTAATTTATATAGTTGACTACATACTTGGTATAATCATGTGGACATTGGTTGGAAGAGTGGCAATGAACATTTTTCAAAGAGAGGATTCGCAATTTTTTTTTATGAGGGTTTTTGTAAAATATACAAATCCACTACTAAGAATTTTTAAACCTCTAACTCCTTCTTTTATTATACAGCCATTAGTGCCTTTATATGTAGCTTGGTTCTTTTTTATGGTAAGATTTTATTTAATGCCGTATCTTTTAGGCTACTCAGTTATGGGAATGCTTTCTTTTCCACTCGAAAGTGAAATATCAAGGCAGATTTATCAATTTTTTAATTCAATAAAATTTTAAAAATTGATATTAGTAAATTTGTCATTAAATGAAAAAAATACAAATTTCACCCTCTATATTATCAGCTGATTTTAGCCAGCTAGGTAATGAAATCAAAAGGCTCGAGGAAGGTGGAGCAGATTTAATACACGTTGATGTGATGGACGGTCACTTTGTTCCAAATTTAACGATAGGGCCTCCTGTAATAAAGGCTTTAAAGAAAAATTGTTCTTTAAAGTTCGATGTGCACCTGATGATCTCTCCTGTTCATAAATATATAGAAGCTTATTCAAATGCAGGTGCAGATATAATTACGATACACCCAGAGGCTACAGAAAATCTAACTTCTTCAATAAAGAAAATAAAAGAATTAGGAAAAAGAGTAGGTGTTTCTTTAAATCCGAAGACGAAGGTAAGTGTCATTAAAGATTACTTGAGTCAAATTGATTTGGTTTTAATAATGAGTGTAAATCCTGGTTTTGGTGGTCAGAAATTTATGCCAGAAGTGTTAGATAAAATCAAAGAATTAAAAAATATCCAAAATATAAAAAATTTAGACTTTGATATTGAAATCGACGGTGGGATAAACTTTGAAAATTCAAAAATCGTAATTGAGGCAGGCGCAAATATTTTAGTCTCAGGAACTACAATATTTAAAAGTAACAATGGAAATATAAAAAAAAATATAGATTTACTAAAATCTAGATAACTAAATGATTTTAAGAAATTCCTTAAATTTCATTTACAATTTTTTTCAAAACACAAAGAAGCAAATTAGAAAAATTTATTTACACTCTAATTTTTACGATAAAAGTATTTCTAAGATTAATGATAGTGAATTGATTTATAAACCAAGCCCACACTTGCTCTCATCATTAATTAAATATCAAACAAAGAAAATTGATATTGATGATATTTCAATTGAAAATCTTTGGGAAAATAAAAATTTCGCTTATAAAAGTTTTAAAAAATTAAATAATTTTTATTGGTTCTTTACTCTAGATTTAAAATCATCAAAAAAAAATATACAGAAAATTATATTAGATTGGATTAAAAAAAATAGTAAATACAACTCAGAGAGTTGGCATTTTGATACAACTTCTAAAAGAGTAATTGCATGGCTATCAAATCATAATTTAACAATTGATCAAAGTAACAAAGACTACATAAGTCTATTTAATAAAATGATAAAAAAACAGACAAATCATTTAATAAATGAAATTAATAGCTCAAAAAAAATTGAGAATAAAATGATTTGTTGTGCAGCAATAATTTTGGTTGGTCTAAGTTATAAAGAGGAAAAAAAATATCTTTCATATGGCTTAAGTTTATTGAAGAAAATAACTGGATTTGCTTTTGATAATAATGGATTTACAAAGTCAAGAAGCATTAAACAATTAATATTTTATTTAAAATATTACATCTTAATTAGAGAATGGTTTAAAGAAGCTAAAGTCGAAATTCCAGAAATTATTAATGAAACCATATATTATTTAGGACAAGGATACGCTTTTACGTGGCAAAATTTAAATTCTGACATTTTAATGAACGGAAATAATTTATCTAATAATCTCGAATTTGATCAGTACTTAAGGAGATTTAGTTACAAATTCAAAAATGAAAATAGGGAATTTGGTGGATATGCAATTTTAAATAACAAAAAGATATCAATAATTATGGATATTGGTGAGCCTCCTCCTTTAAGGTTTTCACCTGAATATCAATCTGGTGCTCTTTCATTTGAAATAATTTCAAACGGAAAAAAAATAATAGGTAATTGTGGTTACTATGATGGTAAAAATGATAAATTAATCAAGTTATCAAAATCAACAGCTTGTCACAGCACGCTAATAATTGATGATACTTCCTCATGTCAATATAAAAAATTTAATAAGGAATATCTGTTGAAAAATAGTCTTAAAATATTAAAAAAAAATATTGTCTTTGAAAAAAATTATTGGAAGCTAAATGCATCTCATGATGGATATAAAAAAAAATATAATACGATTCATGAAAGAGAGATTGAATTTTATCCTGAACAAATAAAATTCATTGGTACAGATAAAATTTCAACTAAAAAGTCAAATTTAAATATTAAATTCGACATTCGATTTCATCTAGAACCAACTGTCAAATTAATGAAAACACAGGATAATAAAGCAATTCTCATTCAAATAGATGATGAGGGTTGGAAATTTACTTGTAATAACTTTAACATTAATATTGATAATGGATTATATTTCGGTAAAAAAAATTTTTATACACAAAATCAAAATATTTTCATTTCTGGTACATCAAATAACCAAAATGAAATTATTACTTGGCAATTAAGTAAAATTTAATGAGAAAAATCAAAAGGGCTCTAATTTCAGTTTCAGACAAAAAAAATTTGAGAGACTTATTATATTATCTTAAAAAACTTAAAATAGAAATTATTAGTTCAGGTGGCACATATAAAGAAATTAAAAGATTAAAATTTCCATGTATTGAAGTTTCAGACTATACAGGATCACCCGAAATTTTAAATGGCAGAGTTAAGACATTACATCCAAAAATCCACGCAGGTATTTTATGTAAAAGAGATAATAAAACCCACAATCAAAATTTAATTAAAAATAATTTTAAAAATATCGATTTAATAATTGTAAATTTTTATCCTTTCGAAAAGACCTTGAGAGGTACTTCAAATCACAAAAAAATAATTGAAAATATTGATATTGGTGGACCAACATTAGTTCGCGCAGCAGCAAAAAATTATAATGATGTTACTGTTTTAACCTCAAGTTCTCAATATGAAGAACTTATTAATGAATTAACAAAATTTAAAGGATCAACATCTGAAGAGTTTAGAAAAAGAATGGCACAAATAGCTTTCACTGAGACAGCTTATTATGAGTCTTTAATTGCAAATTATTTTAATAAAATAACAAACGATATTTTTCCAAAAAAAAAGATAATTTATGGTAATTTAATTGAAACATTGAGATATGGAGAGAATCCACACCAAGATAGTGCTATATACTCTCAAAATAATTTTCTAAATCTTAAACAATTACACGGAAAACAATTAAGCTACAATAACTACAATGATATTTTTTCTGCCTTAACAATTTCTAAATCCCTTCCAAAAAAAACTGGGGTAGCTATAATTAAACATACTAACCCTTGTGGTGTTTCTATTTTGAAAGATAGTATTAAAAGTTTTAAATCTGCCCTTAATTGTGATCCCGTAAGTGCTTTCGGAGGAATTGTATCTTGCAATTTTAAAATAAACAAAAAGTTAGCCGAAGAATTAAGTAAATTATTCCTTGAAATAGTTATTGGAAATAACTTTGAACCGGCTGCTTTAAGGATTTTAAAGAAAAAAAAGAAATTGAGATTGATTGATGCCTCAAATTTCAATTTTTCTCAAATTTTGAAATTTACTTCTGCAAATGAAAATATTTTAGTTCAATCAGAAGATAACAAAATTTTTGTTGAAAAAGACTTTAAAGTTGTATCTAAAAAAAAACCTACAAAATCTCAATTTGCTGATTTAATCTTTGCATTTAATATATGTAGGTTCGTAAAATCTAATGCCATTGTTTTAGCTTCTAATAAAACAACTTTAGGCATAGGCTCAGGTCAACCTAGTAGGTTAGATAGCTGTCAAATAGCAGTCGACAAAATGAAAAAATATTCATCGAATTTATCTGAAGTTGTAGCTGCTTCTGATGCTTTCTTTCCTTTCGTAGATGGATTTGAAAAATTAGTTCACTCTGGCGTGAGAGCTGTAATTCAGCCTTCAGGTTCTATCCATGACAAAGATGTGATAAAATTTGCAAATGAAACAAATACTGTTTTAGTATTTTCTAAAACGAGACATTTTAGGCATTAAGAATATAATCAATCTTGGCAGCCAAAATAAAATCATTTTCTGATAAACCTTCAATTGCATGAGTTGTAATATCAATTTTTACATACCCCCAACCAAAATGAATATCTGGATGATGTCCTTCATTTTCAGACACGTCGCCAACTTTAACAACAAAGTTTTGACTTTCTTTAAAATCCTTGAACTTAAAACTTTTTTCTAAAAAATAGATATTTTTATCATTTTTTAAAACATTCCAACCATCAACTTTTTTTTGGTATTTATGAATCTCTGAAATATCCAAAGGAGATACACCACCTTCACAAGGCATACATTTTTTATTTTTTAAATCATTCATATTTAAGTTCTTTTAATTCATTATTAAATTTATTTGTAATTTTTTTTGAAATTTCTTTTGGTAATAATTTTTTCCAATCGTTCTCAAAACCAAGATTAAAAAAGCTTTTAGTTTCACCATTTTTAAAACTAGAAGCTTCACCAAAACCATATAATTTTTCTTGATTTTTAAGATTAGAAAAATTTGTTGAACTAATTGAATTTAACAATTTTTTCTCATTAATCTTAGTATTTTTACCTTTTAACTTTTCAATAAATTCAAGAATTTTTCTAAATTCTTCATAGCTATTTTCCCTCAGATCTTCATATCTAACCATCAATGTTTCAAAATTTATATTATTTTTCCAAGAAAGATAATGATCTGACCATGTTCCAAGAAATGTGAAATTACTACAATCACCATCAGTAGTCTTAAAAGATAAAGAGGAATTTCTATCTATCATTTTAGAGTATGCTGTCTCTAAATTCATTGAATAATGATTACACATAGATGATATTACATTTCTAGGATCTCGTACTATGTAGATTGCACCAAGTGTTTCGGAAGATGTTGTAAATTTATTACCAAAATACTCTTCGAGTGTGTTGTGTGTTTTTAAAAAATAATATTCATTATTTTTAAAAAAAAAATTTTGATTAGGTATCCAATTTTGTGATGCCTCTAAAAACGTATGTGCTTTCTTTGATGAATATCTTAACGCAGGGAATTGTTTTATATTCAATAAAAGTTCAAAATTAAATTTTTCTTTTTTTTTTGAGTAATAATACGATGACAAAAAAGATCTAATATAAGTGTTTCCACTTTTGGGGTAAGATGCAATCCAAATTATCATATTCTAATTTAATGGAGCGGGCAAAGGGGGTCGAACCCTCGACCTTCTCGTTGGCAACGAGACGCTCTACCACTGAGCTATGCCCGCAAAGACTTTATTATATTTCCCAAAAACTTAAATGCAAGAAGTATGAATATTTAATGATATTTTAATTCTTTTAAGCTTTTTTGAAAAATTCCGTTAAGTTTATTAGTAAAGCTAGTGTCAAAAATTTTCTGCCAATCATTACTTGGGCCAAGATTAAAAAAAGGTACCCTTTTATTATCTTGATTTTTTGATTGTATAGATTCTGAAAAACCAAATTCTTTTTCAATTTTTTTCAATTTTTCAAACTTTGTGGACTCAATTGCACTTTGAGCTCTCATCTTATGAAACTTATCACTTAATCCACATATTTTGTTTATGAAAATTATTAAATCTTTGACTACGTAAAAGGTTTTATCTCTCAGGTCTTCATACTTTACCAATTTTACTGGAATTTCTTTATTATTAATCCAAGACTTATAATTTTTTTCCCATGAACTGATAAATTGAAAATCACTATAATCATTTGTTTTAAAATAATCAAAAGTATATTTTTTTTCATTTAACATAAAATTTAAAGCATCTTCTTTTTTCATTTCAAAATGATTTGTAATTGAAGTTAAAACATTTCTTGGATCTCTAATAATATAAACAGCTCCTAATGAATTACTTCGATTTGAAAACTTGTTATTATTGAGTGAACCATAAACATTATGAGTTTTGAAAAATTTTATTTTTTTATCTTTATTGATTACTTCTTGAGCCTTAATCCATAACTTACTTGTTGATATTGGATTGTTTTTTTCATAATTAAAATTACTAAAATATTTTTTTGCTGGAAATTGGGGAATATTCTTCAAAATTTTATCATTAATAAAATTTCCATCATTTGTAAAATAGTAAGCGCTTAAAATGGACCTTAACCAAGTGTTTCCATTTTTAGGGTATGAGGCAATCCAAAAAATCATTTATTATTTATATTTTAAAGGTATACTAATGTTTAAAATAATGAAATTACCAAAAATCATTCCTGTTTTTCCTTTAAGTAATTTTATAATCTTTCCAAATACTACCGTCCCGCTAAATATTTTTGAACCTAGATATGTTGAAATGGTAAATGACAGCATGAAAAAAGATAAATTTATTGGCATGATACAACCTAAAATTTTAAAAAAAAACGAAGAGTTGGGAAATGAACTTCATGACATAGGATGTCTAGGAAAGATAACTAGTTTTAAAGATACTGATGATGGAAGATATTTAATTGATTTAAAAGGAATAATAAGATTTAAAATTAATAAAGAAATAGAAACATCAAAAAAATACAGAGAATTTGAAGTTAGTTATGAAACTTACTTAAATGATTTAAATGAAAAAAAAAATGAACTCAAATACTCTGACCTTGAGCTTATATTTAAAGATTTAAAAACTTTATTTGAAAAAAAAGGGTTTATTATAAACTGGAAAGCATTGGAAAAACAAAGTTTAGATGAAATAATTAATGCATTAGCTATGGCATCTCCATTCAGCCTAGAAGAAAAACAAGTGTTATTGGAAGCAGCGAGCTTAAATCTAAGAAAAAATAAAATAGCTGAAATTTTATCTACTTATACTTTTGATGAGTATAACAATACTACAATTCAATAAATTTAATAACTTTAAATTTTTATTCCATTATCTGCAAATTTTTTTAAAATAGAATTTATAGTTTTATTGTTCCCGATTAAATTGATAGATTTATTTAAGATATTTGTATTCATTTTACTCTCTAAATTAAATAATTCGTATATCCAGTCAATTCCCGAAGAAAAAATATAATTTTTATCTTGAAATTTTTTTTGAAATTCTTGACATATTGAATAATCAAGATCCAATCCAAGATTGATTTTTTCATCAATTAAATCTGACAATGATTTAATATCCCTTAAAGACATATTAAACCCCTGACCTGCTAAAGGATGTATTTTATGAAGTAATTCACCAAAAGCTAAAATATTATTTTTATAGTAATTTCTTAAACTTGAAGACTTTAATTCAAAATTGCTCCATTTATTTATCTTTTTAATTGAATAGATAGGGTTATATTTTTTTATCAATTCTTCCAGTTGAGAATTGTTAATTTTATTATTTGATTTTAAGGAATAAACAATGGAAGTCTCAAATTCTGAAATGGGTAAATAAGCCAAAGGGCCTCTTTTAGTAAAAATTTGGAAGGCAGTATTATTTTTATTTTTTTTATGTGTGATTGTAGTTGTATAAGCAAAACTTTTATAGTTTTTTTCAAATTTATTTGAAAAAAATCTTTTTGTAATTAAATGATTACGATCACAATTTATGATCAATTTATATTTCTGTTTATTTAAGTTAAAGTAATCTAAATTTTTCTTAAATTTAACAAACTTATTATTTTTTAATTTATTAATTAGTAATTTTTGTAAATTATAGTTACGAATAATTGAAAAAATTTGATTATTTTCATTTTTAAATTTGAGAATTTCATTTTTAGGGTCTTTTTCTGTAAAAATTTTTATTTTATTTATATTCCACAAAATTTTTTTAATATTCAATATATCCTGATTAAAATAATCGATATTTGATTTTGAAATTCCCAGAGTTCTAGATTTATGATATTGCGGACTTTTTTTTGACGATAAAATATCAACAAATAAATCCTTTTGAGTTAAAACATTTGCTAATGTTAAACTAACAAGTCCATTACCAATTATACAAACTTTCATAACAAATTAATTTTAACAACAAAAATTAGATGATACAAAGTGTTATTATTTGATTCATTAAAATGAATATTAAAAAAATAACAAATACTGCTCTACAATTCACAGTCAATAGACTGATTGAAATCATAGGTGTATTCATTGCTCTGATTGGTATTTTTCTTTTTATAGCTCTTATTTCTTACTCCCCTGATGACCCAAATTTTATTTTCCCAGAAAACACCAAGATTAAAAATATTTTAGGTTTTCAGGGAAGTTATATATCTGATTTATTTTTTCAATCAGTAGGGATTATTTCTTATCTAATTTCAATAACTTTTCTTGTTAGTGGGTTTAACATTATAAAAAAAAAAGATTTATTTTTAATTATAGAAAATATCTTTTACGCTATTTTTTACAGCGTTGCTGGTGCATTTTTTTTTGATTTTTATTATAAAGATACTTTTGAACTGTATATAAACGGTAACGGTGGATTTGTTGGACAATATTTAAGTCAAACCTTTATTGGTAATATAATTAATTTACAAAAAACTATTTCTTATTATATCTTAATAATACTAATAATATCATTATTTTTAGTAAGTATAAATTTTAATCCAAAAAGTTTTTTAGGATCTATAAAAAAAATTATAAATTATTTAAGAAAGGATAATAAAAAAAAGACTTATGATAAAAGTGAAATTATTAGTGAATATATTCCTCAAGAAGAAATTAAAAACTTAATACAAGAAGACCTCCCTTTTATTAAAGCTGATAAAATCAAAGAAAAAGAAAAAACAAAATTTAAAATTCCTAGCTTAGATTTATTAAGATTTCCCTCACAAAAAGAAAGAGAGCATTCAAATAAAGAGCAGACTAGCGATCCTGCTTTTCTAGAAAAAATTTTATTAGATTTTGGTGTTAATGGTAATATAAAAAAAGTGAGTCATGGGCCTGTCGTAACACTTAATGAATTTGAACCAGCTGCAGGAGTAAAAGTATCTAAAATTATTAATCTAGCCGATGATATTGCTAGAAACACAAGTTCCGAATCTGCAAGAATTGCGACTATTCCAGGAAGCAATACCGTTGGTATAGAGTTACCAAACCTTTCAAGAGAAAATGTTTATTTGAGTGAAATTTTAGAAAAATCTGATTTTAAAAAGAAAGATATTAAATTACCTATCGCATTAGGAAAAAATATCTCTGGTACACCAATTATTGGCGATTTAGCTTCAATGCCACATTTATTAATAGCAGGTACAACTGGCTCAGGTAAATCTGTATGTATTAATACAATTATCTTATCTCTTCTTTACAGACATGATCCAGAAAAGTGTAAATTTATTCTAATAGATCCAAAAATGTTAGAGTTATCTACGTACGAGGGGATTCCTCATTTGCTTTGTCCTGTGATAACAGAGGCTAAAAAAGCAGCTTCAGTACTTGGCTGGGTAGTTAAAGAAATGGAGAGCAGATATAGATTAATGACAAAAGAAGGGGTTAGAAATATTGACAGCTATAATGCAAAACATAAATTACCAATGCCATATATAGTGGTTGTGGTTGATGAAATGTCAGATTTAATGTTAGTGGCTGGAAAAGAAATAGAAAATTATATTCAAAAATTATCTCAAATGGCAAGAGCGGCTGGTATACATATTATAATGGCCACTCAAAGACCAAGCGTAGATGTTATAACAGGTACAATAAAAGCTAATTTTCCAACAAGAATATCTTTTCAGGTAACTTCAAAAATTGATAGTAGAACAATCTTGGGAGAGCAAGGAGCTGAACAGCTACTTGGAAAAGGTGATATGCTTTATATGTCGTCAGCTAATAGAATTTTGAGGATTCATGCCCCTTTTGTATCTGACAACGAAATAGAAAAAATTAACACCTTTTTGAGATCTCAGGCAGAGCCAGATTATGTGGATGAAATTTTAAATTTTGTTGATGAAAAAGAGATGAATGATGGATCCAAAAACAATAGTGATAAAGATGAACTTTATCAAACAGCATTGGAGATAATAAGATCTGAAGGTAAAGCCTCTACCTCATTTTTACAAAGAAAGCTGCAAATTGGTTACAATAGGGCTGCAAGAATTATAGATATGATGGAAGAAGAGGGAGTAGTTAGTCAAGCAAATCATGTGGGTAAAAGAGATGTTCTTAAATGAAAAATTTTTTATTTATTTTTTTCTTGATTAATCTTAACAATTTTGCTTTTAGCTCAATTAAGGAAGATATAATCAACAATTTAATCAATACTAAGAACGTAAGTTTTAAATTTGAGCAGAATATAAATGGAAATATAGAAATAGGTGAATGTATTATTGAATATCCAAAAAAAATTTTTTGTAAATACGAAGGTTTGAACAATAAAATTCTAGTTTCTAACGGAAAGTCTTTAGTAATAAAAACTAAAAGTGGAAGTTTCTATCGTTACTCAATAAAAAATACTCCTTTAAATTATATTCTAGATAAAAATTTTTTAATAAATGAAATTAAAAATTTAAATGGAAGAATTATTGACAATAAATTTGTTAATTTTAGAATTTTCAAAGAAGAAAATGAAATTAATCTTTTTTTTGATAAAAAAAATTCCTTCCTGATTGGTTGGCAAACTTTAGATATTTATCAAAATTTAAACATTACTTTTCTCCATTCTAGGAAAATAAACCAATCATTAAGAAACAATACTTTTAAACTTCCAGATATTAATTAAATTTTAATAGTCTCTTTTTTGTAAATTTTCATACCTCTAGCTAAATAATTTTTTAAGGCATTTTCATGATCAAGAGTACAAGTATGGACCCAAACTCTATTTATATTTTTTTTAATTAAAGATTTTTTTATTGCTGAAGAAAGTAGATAGCTACCTAGTTTTTTTTGATGGTAACTCTGTAGTAATCCAAAATATGCTATTTCAATTTCCTTTAACTCAAGATGTATTATTAATTCAAAATAACCTGCAAGATCATTTTCCACGTTTAAAATATAAGTCTCAACTCTTGGATCTGAAGTATATTTGATCCAATCTGTTTCTGACCAATTAAGGCGATCTGTCCAACTATGGTTTTTTCCCACGTTTCTGTAAAAAAATTTATTGATTTGGAAGTCAGAAGACTCTATTCGATTAATTGAGCAATTTAATTTGATAGGCTTACTTTCAACTAGATCACTAATGGATTTAATTTCTAAGTATTTTCTATCAATAATTTTTTTCACTCAACCATTTTTCCCACTTTTTCACCACCAAATAAATGAAAATGTAAATGAGGAACCTCTTGTCCTCCATGTTCACTTATATTTGATAAGGTTCTATAGCCCTTTCCTTTATCTACTGAAATATTTAGCTTTTGTGCAACTATATTAATCCCTTTAAATAATCCAACCATTTCTTCAGAATTCGCTTTTTTGCTAAAATCATCTAAATCAGTATACTTTCCTTTTGGAATAACCAATGCATGTATCTTTTTTTGAGGATTTATATCATGAAATGCTAAAACAAATTTATCTTCATAAATTTTTTTACAGGGAATTTCCCCCCTTAATATTTTAGCAAATATATTACTATCATCGTAACTCATCTAAATTTTTTCAAGAACTGACTTTACAGTTTCACCCATAACTGATGGATTTTTTGAAATAGTTACACCACATTCTTTTAAAATTTCAACTTTTTCTATAGCACTCTCTCCATAAGCTGAAACAATTGCACCAGCATGACCCATTACTCTTCCTTTGGGTGCAGTTAGTCCAGCTATGTATCCAATTACTGGTTTTTTCATATTTTCTTTTGCAAACTCACCCGCAGCAACCTCTTGTGGACCGCCTATTTCTCCAATCATCAATATCACATCAGTTTCATCATCAGTCTCAAATTTTTCAATAATATCTCTAAATGAGCTTCCATTAATAGGATCTCCACCTATCCCAACGCTTGTTGAAATTCCTATATTTAAATTTTTCATTTGTTGTGCTGCCTCGTAACCTAATGTTCCAGATCGACTAATGATTCCAACTCTCCCCTCTTTATAAATATGACCAGGCATTATTCCTAACATAGATTTTCCAGGACTAATAATTCCTGCACAGTTTGGTCCAACCAAAGTCATTTTTTCTGTACGTGAATATCTTCTCATGTATCTTTTAATTCTAATCATATCATGTGATGGAATGCCGTCGACTATGGCTACACAAGTTTTTATTCCTGCATCGGCAGCTTCCATAGCAGAATCTGCAGCAAAAGCAGGTGGCACAAATAATATTGATGCTGTTGCACCAGTATTTTTTACAGCATCCTTTACAGTATCAAATACTGGTCTATCTAAATGTTTTTGTCCTCCTTTTCCAGGTGTAACACCACCAACAACATTTGAACCATATTTAATCATTTCTTCAGCATGGAAAGTTCCCATTTTTCCAGTAAAACCTTGAATAATTATTTTAGTATCCTTATGAATTATTACAGACATTTTATTTTAATGCAGCTACGGCTTTATTTGCAGCTTCCTCTAAGGTACTTGCTTCTATATAATTTAACTTACTTTCTTGTAATATCTTATTTCCTTTTTCAACATTTGTTCCTGCTAATCTTATTACTAAGGGAACTTTAATTTCTATTTTTTCCAATGCTTGAACTATTCCCTCTGCTACCCAATCACATCTATTTATTCCAGCAAAAATATTTACAAGTATTACCTTAACTTTTTTATCCATCGTAATTAATCTAAAAGCCTTAACTATTTTTTCTGGTGTTGCTCCTCCACCAACATCTAGGAAGTTCGCTGGTTCTCCTCCTGCCAATTTAATCATATCCATTGACGCCATTGCCAAACCTGCGCCATTAATTATATTTCCAATATTTCCGTCTAAACTAACATAGTTTAAACCTCTATCAGATGCATAAACTTCCTTTTCGTCTTCCTGTGTCTTGTCTCTTAATTCAGAAACTTTCTCTCTTCTAAACATCGCATTATTATCAAAGCTCATCTTGCAGTCTAATGCCAATATTTGTTTTTGTTTTGAAATTACTAATGGGTTTACCTCAACCATTGTTGCATCTAATTCACTGAAAGCTTTTGCGCAACCTATTATCGTTTCTGATAC
>MDTD01126591.1_pt1 | contig 13461 bp, 13 predicted proteins | sample 811221 | NCBI WGS metagenome assembly MDTD01 (sample SAMN05326646, study PRJNA326480) | marine metagenome | isolation source: seawater | place: Pacific Ocean: South West | collected 2011
AATACTTCATGGAAGCCAAGATATAAATTAAAAGATGGAATAAATAAATTTATTGACTGGATGAAAAATGATGATAATCTAGAGTTTTATAAACCCGGTCAATATAATGTATAAAATTCCTCTATCAGAGCCTTCGTTTAAGGGAAATGAATGGAAATATGTAAAAGAGTGCCTTGATGATGGATGGGTATCTTCAGCAGGTAAATACGTTAATTTATTTGAAGAGAAAATATCAAAATTTACGAAATCTAAATTTTCTGTTGCCTGTGTTAATGGAACAGCAGCTTTACAAATTGCTTTAAAGCTTGTAGGTGTTAGATATGATGACGAGGTTATTGCTCCTACTTTAACATTTATTGCCCCGATAAACGCAATTTCTTACTGCAATGCTAAACCTGTGTTTATGGATTGCGACAACTATTATAATATTGACACAGAAAAAATAATAAATTTTATAAATGAAGAAACTGTTTTTAAAAATGGATTCACTTTTAATAAAAGAACAAACAAAAGAATAAAGGCAATCGTTTTTGTTCATGTATGGGGAAATGCATGCACATTTAATAGCATCATTGATTTATGTAGAAATCGAAATATTTCAATAGTTGAAGATTCTAGTGAGAGTTTAGGTACGTTTTATAAAAACAGGCATAATGGTAATCACACAGGTTTAATTGGTGACATAGGGTGCATCTCATTCAATGGAAATAAAATTATAACTACGGGTGGAGGTGGAATGCTTGTTACTAACAATTCCTCTTTTGCAGAAAAAGCAAAATACCTAACAACTCAAGCAAAAGATGATCCAATTTATTATCGTCATGATGAAGTTGGATATAATTTTAGATTAACAAATATTCAAGCAGCGCTAGGAGTGGCCCAGCTTGAACAGTTACCTTACACTCTAAAGAGAAAAAAAGAAATATATAATTTTTACAATGACAATATTAATCAAATTGATGGCCTATCTTTGGCTGGTGTGCCAAAATATGCTAACAATAATCACTGGTTAAATCTATTACAAATATCCAATAGTAATAGTAATTCTAGAGATTTGCTAATGTCAAAACTGGATAAAAATGGTATAATATCTCGACCAGTTTGGATGTTAAATCACTTACAAACTCCCTACAAAAATTGTGAATCTTATAAAATAGAAAATGCTAAAAAATTGGTCACGAATAGTTTGTGCCTACCTTCATCTTCAACTCTCCATGAAGAACACATGAATCAAATTATTGAACAACTAAAATGAAAGAAATAATTTTAATTGGAGCAGGGGGTCATGCTATTTCATGCATTGATGTAATAGAAGAGACAAAAAAATTCAAAATCTCCGGTATTGTTGATAACGATGAATCTATACTTAATTGTCTTAACTATCCATTAATTGGTAAGGATAAGGATTTAAAATCATTAAGAGAAAAATATGAATATGCTTTTATTGTAATTGGTCAAATAAAATCACCAAAACTAAGAATTGACTTATTTAATAAACTTAAAAAATTGAACTACAAACTGCCAACAGTAATATCCCCTAGAGCGCATGTATCTAAACATTGCACTATTGGTGAGGGTACAATAATTATGCACGATGTTATAGTCAATGCAAATGCATCCGTTGGCTTTAATTGTATTATTAATAATAAAGCATTGATTGAGCATGATGCAAAGATAGCAAATAATTGCCATATTTCTACTGGTGCTATCATTAATGGAGGTTCCATAGTAAATGATAATTGTTTTATTGGCAGTGGATCTGTTATAAGAGAGGAAATAGAGATTGGGCTTGATTGTTTAATTTCTGCAAATAGTTTTGTTAGTAAGAATGCTAATCCAAATTCAGTCATAAAGAATGATGAATGATCGTGTAAAAATTATTGCTGAGGCTGGAGTTAATCACAACGGTTCTATGGATATGGCAAAGAGATTAATAGATGTAGCAGCAGACGCTGGTGTTGATTTTGTGAAATTCCAAACGTTTAAAGCGGATAAGCTTTTAATAGAAAAAGCTAAAAAGGCAGAATATCAAATAAATGCAACTTCTATTGATGAATCTCAATATTCAATGATTCAAAAATTAGAACTTGACGAAAGTGATCATAAAGAAATAATAGATTATTGTAGTTCTGTCGGTGTTGATTTTTTATCAACAGGTTTTGATAATGAAAGCATTGATTTATTATACAATTATGATATTCCATTTTTTAAAATACCTTCCGGTGAAATAACTAATTTACCTTATCTACGCCATGTTGCTGGTAAAATGAAACCTATTATTTTATCAACAGGAATGTCTACGGAGCGGGACATAGAGGAAGCTCTCAAAATTTTTTATAATAGCGGGATTGACAAAAATTTGATAACTGTTTTGCATTGTAATAGTGAATATCCAACCCCCATGGAAGATGTAAATCTAAGGGCTATGCTTTCTATTAAGGATATGTTCAATGTTAAAGTAGGATATTCAGATCATACTCTTGGAATTGAAATTCCATTAGCGGCTGTTGCTTTAGGTGCATCAGTGATAGAAAAGCATTTTACTTTGGATAGGACTTTTATTGGACCTGACCATGCTGCAAGTTTAGAACCAAATGAGTTGAAAGAAATGGTTATGGGTATTCGAAATATTGAAAAAGCTTTAGGTAGTAAAATTAAAAAACCAACCGCAAGCGAACAAAAAAATATTTCTATCGCTAGAAAATCCATAGTAGCTAAAAAACACATAACTATTGGTGAAAAATTTACTGAAGATAATTTATGCACCAAACGACCTGGCACAGGAATTTCCCCAATGGAATGGGACAATGTAATTTTACAAAAAGCCAAAAAAAATTTTGAGAAAGACGAGTTGATAGAGCTGTGAAAAGAATATTGGTTCTCGGCGCAACAGGATTTGTTGGAAGCCACCTTGTAGAAAAATTAGTTGAAAGAAAATATGAAGTTATAGCTCAGGGGCGTAGCATAAAATCATGGACACCCAAATGTGTTGAAGAAAGGTTAATAAATATAGATTTTAATAAAACAGATTACGAATTAGGGGAATTCGACACAGTAATAAATTGTCTTTCTGCTGTAAAACCAGAGAGAAATTCATGGGATGAATATTCATTATCGAATTGCTCGATTGTATATTCAATATTAAATAAAATATTTTGTAATAAGTTCATTCAATTATCAACGTTTTCTGTCTTTTCAAAAAAATCATTTTTCTATAATCAACCCGATCCAATTAATCTATATGGTTTAAGTAAATATGTATCTGAAAAAATAGTAGAAATAGAAAGGGAGGGTAAAAAATCAACAATTTTAAGATTCCCGATTATCATTGGAAAAAACAAGCAAAGTTCTGATTTTGTACAATATATAATTAACCAAGCCCAGACTGGCAATCCAATAGAACTTTATGATAAAGGAATGTATTACAGGAATATTATACATGTTTCTGAGGCAGTTAAAGCAATAATTTGTTCTGTTGAGGCCGATTGTATTTCAGGATTTGATACAATTGAGGTGGGAAGTTGCAACGTAATTTCAATGTATGATATATGCAAATTTTTTATTAAAAAAACAGGTTCAAAATCTAAAATTTTGTTCGTTAATAATAAAGAATCAACTAATTTTCACTCCTTTATTAACTTGAGCAAAACGGCACTAATCAAATATAATTGTCTTTCGATTGAAGATAACTTAAATCTTTATTTTAAGGAGCGTAAGTTGTGATTTTTAATACAGCTTTACCCTTTTTTTCTAAAAAGGATATAGAAGAAATCATTTCAGAACTAGAAATAATTTTAAACGGAGATGGTTTTCTAACAAAAGGTCCCAAGGTTAAAGAATTTGAAAAGTTATTTGTTAAATATATTGGGTCTAATTTTGGTGTTGCGGTTAACTCTGGTACTTCTGCGCTTGAATTAGCATTAAAGTCAATTGGTATTAATGATGGCGATGAGGTCATAGTCCCAACTCAAACTTTTGTATCAACAGCCTCTAGCGTTATAAATAATGGTGGAATTCCCATTTTTTGTGAAATAAACCAAAACCATTTAATCGATTTTGATGATTTAAAAGCGAAAATAACTGATAACACAAAAGCAGTTATTATTGTACACTTTGCTGGATTGATTCATCCTGATATATGGCAAATAAAGACGTATTTAAAAGAAAAAAATATTTATTTAATTGAAGATGCTGCACACGCTCATGGAGCCCAAATAGATAATGTTTTTGCAGGCAATATTGGTGATTTTGGATGCTTTTCTTTTTATTCAACTAAAATAATGACGACAGGTGGAGAAGGTGGTTTTATAACTACAAATAACGAAAAACTTTTTGATTTATGTTCAAGTTTGGGAGCGATTGGAATTGATAAAAAATCTAAAAATGAAATATATGTTAATTCTGGAAGCAACAATAGATTAACAGAATTTCAGGCAATCATGGGTATTAGTCAGTTAAATAAATTAGAATTTTTTGTTAAACATAGAAATAAAATCGCAGGTATTTATAAAGACAGATTATCTCGACTAGTACTGGAAGGCAAAATAAAATTTCAAGTATATCCAAAAAATATTAGACACCCTTTTTGGATGTTCATGGTTTTAATAGAAAATAATGATTACAATAGATTAGATATTAAAAATATGCTTATGGAAGATGATATAAATATTAATTGGCCTTATCAACCATTGCTTCATCAACAGCCAGTTTTTAGTCATCTTAATCAATTAAATTTAAAAAAATCAGAAAAGTATGCTAGTAATCATTTGTGTTTACCAATTCATTTAGGTATTTCTGCTGAAGATGCAGAACATATTTCAACAAAATTTACTAAATGTCTAGAATTTTAAATGATTGTAAGCATCCACCAACCTCAATATATGCCATGGCTACCTTACTTTTCGAAAATAGCTAGTGCCGATACATTCGTTTTTTTGGATAAGGTTCAGTATCAAAAAAATGGACTACATAATAGAAATGAACTTAAAAATAGTAACGGACGTTTTTGGTTAACAATTCCGGTGTCTGCTAATTTAGGCGATAAATTGAATGAAGTTAAAATATCTGATGAAAGATGGTCAAAAAAACATATTAAGAGTATTAAAATAAATTATGGAAAATCAATTAATTATGAATTTTTTACGAATCATATTCAAAATATTTTAGAGCAAAAAATTGAAAATCTTGTGGATGTAAATATTAAAATAATTGAAATAATATGTAGAAAATATTTCAATATTGATACACAAATTATTAGGCAATCTGAGATTGATGTAAGAGGTGAAAAGTCAGAATTAATATTGAATATTTGTAAAAAATTAAATGCAAAGGTTTATTTGAGTGGCATAGGTGGAAAGAGCTACTTGAAAAAAAGTGAATTTAATAAAAACAAAATAGACATAAACTATTTAGAAAATAATCCTCCACAAAAATATTCACAGTTACACCCAAAGCTTGGTTTTATTAATAATATATCTGCGCTTGATTTTATCTTAAACGTAGGTAGCGATTGGTCGAAGTATTATACACTATGAGAGTTTTATGTGTAACAGGAATCAAGTCTGATTATGATATTCTATACCCGGTCTTATCGGAGTTGAAGAAATCTAATCATGAAATAATCGTAGTTGCATCGGGTGCTCATCTTTCAGATCAGCATAACAATACATATCAAAGAATTATAGAAGATGGTTTTAAGATTAATGATAAAGTTGATACACTTCTTTCCACAGATAGAAATGTTCAAAGAAGCAAAGGAACAGGACTTTTGATACAAGGATTAACTCAGACAGTAGAGCGCACTAATCCTGATTTTCTATTAGTGGTTGGCGATAGAGAAGAAAGTATTGCTACAGCTATAGTTGGTAATTATATGGAAAAATTAATTGTTCACATTGGTGGTGGTGACCCTGTTTATGGTAATGCTGATGATCCTATGCGTTTTGCTGTATCCAAGTTGGCTCATATTCATTGCTGTACCGCAAAACCTTATATGAAAAACCTTCAAAAAATTGGAGAGGAAGATTTTAGGATATTTTATACGGGAAATCCAGCTTTTGCTAATATCGATTTTGTATCAATGATTAAGAAGCCAGACTTAATGAATCAATTAGGTATTACAAGCGAAAATTATATTGTAATGATTAAACACCCACTTAGTTCAGAAGTAGAATCTTCTAGGAGGCAGGTGGAAATAACCCTTAAATCTTTGGAGAAATTTTGCGCTAAGCACAACTATCAAGTTATATGTATTCCACCAAATTCTGATCCAGGCTCGTACGAAATGAAAAATGTTGTTAAAAATTATTCTGATAAAAATTGGCTTATGATATCTGATACATTACCAAGGTCACAATTTATAAATTTAATGCGTCATGCTAGAGTATTGGTTGGTAATTCCAGCATGGGGATTTTAGAAGCTCCCCATTATAAATTACCTGTTGTGAATATTGGAAATCGTCAGCAAGGGAGATTGAACGCTGGCAATGTTAAGTTTGTCTCTTATAATAAGAATGAAATAATCAAAGCAGTAGAAAAAGCTTCGCTTGACAATAAATATCGTTTGAAGATTAAAAAATTAAAAAATCCTTATGGAGACAGTTCTGCGCCTCAAAAAGTGATTAAAGCAATTGAATCCGTAGATATAAATGATAGAAAATGGTATATCAAGGAAAAAGTTTGTTAGCTACAATAATTAATACAACAAATTATATTTTTTTTAATTAACAATTAATATTTAATAAGAAGGAATGAAAAATGCAAAAATACCCTGTTCCATCAACAGTTGATACAAAAGCATTTAGTAAGGATTCAAAGGAACTAAAGGCTAAATTCGGATTACCTAGTGAGGTAAAATTTTGTAAAAAATGCGTTATCTCAAATCAACGACCCAATTCAGCTATTGAGTATGCACATACAAAAGATACAATAAAAAAGACTATTAACTTTGATAAGGATGGAATTTGTGATGCTTGTCGATATGCGGACGAAAAAAAGGAATCCATAAATTGGGATGATCGGGAAATGGAACTCCGTGATTTATGTGATAAGCATCGCAGTAAAGATGGATCTTATGATTGCATTGTGCCAGGTTCTGGAGGAAAAGATAGTTTTTATTCTTCATGGGTACTTAAATATAAATATGGTATGCATCCATTGACTGTAACCTGGTCGCCTCATATGTATACCACCTGGGGTTGGAATAATTTTCAAAAATGGATTCATTCTGGTTTTGATAACTATCTTTGTACACCAAATAGTAGAGTGCATCAACTACTAACACGTTTAGCAGTTGAAAATTTATTTCACCCTTTCCAACCATTTATCTTTGGACAAAAATTTTTTGCACCTAGAGTAGCATTATTACACAATGTTAAGCTTGTATTTTTTGGTGAAAATGAAGCAGAGTATGGTAATCCTTTGGCGGATAATACTGGTTCAAAACGAGATTGGTCATATTTTAGTTCAGAGGATCCATCTAAAATATTTTTAGGAGGAACTTCAATAAGTGACTTGAAAACACATTTTGGACTTAATGATAATGATTTATTTCAATATCTTCCTATTGACCCAGAAGAAATTGAAAAAAATAAAATTGAAGTTCACTATACCGGTTATTATGAAATGTGGCATCCGCAGTCAAATTATTACTTTGCAGTAGAACATGGGGACTTTGAAGTTTGTCCTGAGCGTATGCCTGGCACTTACAGTAAGTATTGTTCAGTTGATGATAAAATGGAAGATTTTAATTATTATACTACAGGAATTAAGTATGGATTAGGGTGGTCATCCTATGTTGCTGCGCATGAAATTCGCTCTGGTGACATAACTAGAGAAGAGGGTATTGCGCTAGTAAAAAAATATGATTTAGAATTTCCAGAAAGATTTCTAAATGACTTTCTAGATTATATAAGTATTGATCCCAAAAAAATGCCTGAAGCTGCAAATCAATTTGAAAAATCTATCATTGATAAAGATTATTTTATGTCTCTTCACGATCGATTTCGTTCACCACATTTATGGATTAATGAAAATGGTAAGTGGAGATTAAGACATAGAATTTGGGAAAAAGAGGACCATGATCTTATTAGTCAAAAAGCTCATGATTGGGTTGGTAATCCTGCTAAAAATGGCTAATCTACGAATTATATCAAGATTGGACATAAAAGGCTCAAATCTTATAAAAGGTATTCGCTTTGAGGGTTTTAGGGTAATTGGTAATCCACAAGAATTTTCTCAAAGATATTACGAGGAGGGTGTTGATGAAATTATTTATATGGATACAGTTGCTAGTTTGTATAATAGAATTAGCTTATATGATTTATTAGAAAAAACAGCAAAAAATGTCTTCATTCCTATAACAGTTGGGGGCGGTATTCGCTCCATAGAAAATGTAAAAAGACTATTAAGAGCGGGCGCTGATAAGGTAGCAGTTAATACGGCAGCAGTTAAGAGGCCGGAACTTATTAGCGAAATTGCCCAACGTTTTGGCTCACAGTGTATGGTCCTTTCGATTGAAGCATGTAAACAAAGTAGCGGTGAGTGGGAAGCATATACTGATAATGGAAGAGAACACAGTAATCTAGAAGTGACAGAATGGGCTAAGAGGGGTGTGTCACTTGGTGCAGGAGAAATATTACTTACATCCATAGATCGCGATGGAACCTGCAAAGGTTTTGATTTAGATTTGGTAAAACAAGTGTCTGAATCCGTTTCAGTCCCTGTCATTGCAAGTGGCGGTATGGGAAAACCAGATGATTTGATTGATGTTGTTAAGAAAGCTAAAGCTGACGCCGTAGCAATAGCTCATATTTTTCACTATAATAAACATTCTATCATTGAAATTAGAAATAACGCATTTCAAAATGGCATTCACGTACGATGAAAAAGAGCAAATTAAAAGTTACGGTTATTGATTATGGCGTCGGCAACCTCCTAAGTGTTATTAAGGCATTAGAAAAGTGTGGAGCTGATGTCATTTTAACAGACTCCCCTGATTTAATTAAAAATGCAGAGCGATTATTATTGCCTGGTGTTGGTGCATTTGCTGATGGAATGAGGGGTCTTGAAGATAGAAATCTCATAGATCCAATTAAAACATTCTCGGAGAAAAACCGCCCTTTTATGGGAATTTGTTTAGGTATGCAGATGATGCTTAGTGTGAGCGATGAATTTGGTGAACATAAAGGATTGGATCTTATTCCTGGAAAGGTAACACAAATTCCAACCAACAAGCCAGATGGCTCTATCCACAAAATTCCTCACATTGGATGGAACGAACTGATCCCTTTTTCAGATGAAAACAGTTGGAAAAAAACAATATTAAATAATATAGAACCAAAATCGTCAGTTTATTTTCTTCATTCTTTTGTAGCGAACCCAATTAAAAATGAACATGTTCTTGCAAACTGTAATTATAATGGAATATTCTTAACTTCAATTATTCATTCTCGAAATATGTATGGCTGCCAATTTCATCCTGAAAAAAGTGGTCCGGTTGGTCTCAAAATTCTTAATAATTTTTGCAATGTCTAATTATAGCGTTTATTTCAAAACACACCCTAATGTAAAATTCAAGGGTTTCGAAAAAAAAGTATTAAGTTTTATCAAAGACAGATTGTCTTATTTTTTGAATGGGACTATTTCATTTCATGAATATAAAAATATTGATTCACCAAAAGGTGATATGATCATAGCAATTTCTCTTTTAAACCCCCTATTGGACGAAAAGCTGTTAAATGAAATGATATTTTTAGCTACTGAAAATAAAAAAATTATAAAATCTAAAGGATCCGTTCCTGGAACTGCACCTCTTTTTGTATCTAGCGTTGAATCTTTTCTGAATAAGTCAGATTTTTTCGTAAAACATTATAGCACTCAACTACATTATAATTCGCAGCTAAACTTAGCGCGACTAAAAAGAATTAAAATTTTCCAAAAATTTTTAGATAAATTTCTAAATTTATATAAAACACCTTTGGAAGATTTATTAAAATTTTGTGGTACACGTGAAGGTGTAGAATTCGTCTTATCCTACACATCTACCATGAAAATGAATTACTTCAAAAGTTGTCCATCTTGTGGTAACAAAAAGTCAATCCCAATTAATTTAAGTGAAGGAACTCCTGTCACTGGCTTTCTTACTAGGTTCTCTGAATATTACTTTATGTGTCAAGGTTGTAGCTTGGTTTACTTGAACCCAACTCTTCCAGATGAAGAGCTATGGTGTTATTATGACATTTATTCTTATCCTCCAATTTCTGAAATTACCTCGTTAGAAACACATTATAACACCTTAAGTCGTAACAATGTTAGTACATTCTATAACTTTGAAGCAGTTTCTAATGATCTTAAACAATTACCTTTAAATGCATCTGCGTTGGATATTGGTGGAGGCATCGGAGAATTTTCCATTTATTTACAACAAAACCACCCCTCGTTTCAGTTACAAATGTGGGACTTCAGAATAGATGGACAAGTTAGTAAGGAGCTTAGTCGCCGAGGTATTCAAGGTCGAAGCTGTAATTTTCTTGATGAACCTATAGAAAAAGAATCATATGATTTGATCTCCAATTGGGAAGTAATTGAACATTTACCAGTTCCCAGATTGGAGAGCTACTTCAAAAAAATAGCTAAAGCATTAAAAGAGGATGGTCTATATATAATTTCAACACCGGATTTTGACAGTCCTTACGCTCAAGCCTTGGATTTCTGGGCTTGCTTCCCAGGTGAACACCTTTCGGTTTTATCTCGCCCAGTTTTAGAGCCAATTTTAAATAAATGTGGATTGAATATTGTTAGGGAGTATCACGAATCGGTTACAATGGATTTTCCAGAAGATTGGTTCCTATACGGATTAGAATCTAATGCGTCTCTTGAATCAAGAAGCCAGGCAGCGATAATTAACGATTTTCTACAATGCGCTAGTGCTAGAGAAATTTTTAGACAACATATGAGAAAAAATAATTTAGGTAGTGAGTTGATTTTATGTATAAAAAAATAGGATATGAATGAATAATATATTAGTAATTGCTCCCCATCCAGATGATGAGACATTAGGTTGTGGCGGTACCCTTTTTCGGCATAAAAATGATGGAGATAAAATTTATTGGCTTATTGTAACTGGCATCAGCAAAGATTTGGGCTGGACAAAAGAGAGTATTAAAAAACGTGATAATGAAATTGAAATAGTGGCGCAAAAATATGGATTTTCAGATGTTTTTAATTTTCGATTTCCCACAACAAAAATAGATACCCTTCCCATTTCTGACTTAGTTGGCAGAATAACTGATATCTACAGGATAATAAAACCAAACATTATTTACATGCCTTTTGCTTTCGATGTACATACAGATCACCAAATAATAGCTAAAGCTTTACAGTCTACATTTAAATGGTTTCGTTATCCCCACATTAAAAAAGTATATATGTATGAAACCTCATCAGAATCGGAGTTCAATTTTGCCGAGAAAAGAATTTTTCAACCAAATATCTTTGTAAATATTTCTCAATATTTAGATAAAAAAATTGAAACAATGAAAACCTATGATAGCGAGATTGGTCAATTTCCTTTCCCTAGGAGTGAAAAGACTGTACGTTCTTTGGCTGCGTTGAGAGGATCTCAGAGCGGATTTGAATCTGCAGAAGCTTTTGAACTTGTCTATGAGCGAAAAGAATGAAATCGCTGTACGTTAAACCAGATATTACAATACGAGAGGCTATGAAAAAATTGAGTCAATCTGGTGAAAAATGCTTAGTAGTTGTTGATCAAAAAAATACCCTCCTGGGAACCTTAAGTGATGGCGATTTGCGTAAGGCTATATTAAATGGATCTGAAGTGAGTGAAACAATTAATAAAATTTATAACTCTAGTCCAACCATCCTTTTTGATGGAGAGTATTCGGTTGATGAGGTTAAAGAGTTATTTATTCAACAAAGATTTGATCTCATTCCTATTGTTAATAATCAAAGAGAGTTAAAAGATATATTATTGTTAAAAAATATTTTAAAGAGCGGGGAAGAAGAGCAAAAAGAAAAATTAAATGCACCAGTGGTTATTATGGCTGGTGGTAGAGGAACTCGACTCGAACCTTTTACTAGTGTTTTGCCAAAACCTCTCGTTCCTGTAGATGAAAAACCAATAATTGAGCATATAATAGAAAAATTTACTGATGTAGGGTGTAATGATATTTTTTTATCTGTTAACTATAAGGGTAATATAATGAAAGCTTATTTTGATGAACTTAAACCAAGTTATAATGTTTCTTATATAGATGAAATTACTCCGTTAGGAACGGCAGGAAGTTTAAGATATTTAAAAGGTAAATTTAATAATCCATTTTTTGTAACTAATTGTGATATAGTTGTTAATGCAGATTATGCGAGCTTAATGAATGATCATATTAAAAATAATAATGATATTACTTTAGTAGCTTCAGCAAAAGAATATATAATACCATACGGAACGTGTGAAATTAATGATACTGGTGAACTCTCTCATATAAATGAAAAACCAGTATATGATTTCCTAGTTAATACGGGACTTTACATTTTAAATCCTGAAGTTTTGAGCTTAATTCCTAAAGATAAGTTTTATCATATTACCTATCTTATAGAGGAAGCAAAAAATATTGGAAAAAAAGTCGGTGTCTATCCAATTGACGATTCTTCTTGGTTCGATGTTGGGGAATGGGCTGAATATAAGAAGACTGTCAAAAGTCTAAATTAGTTTTGAACGTAAATCACATTGCTATAATTGGCTTAGGAAGCATAGGTCGTAGGTACGTAAGGTTAATTAAAACAAACTATCCAAACACTGAAGTTACTATCGTTCGCTCTGGAAAGGGATTAAGTTATCCTGAGGAAGCTCTTGCTGATAGAATATTAAAATCTATAAATGACTTAAAAGGCTTAGGGGTTAAAGCAGCAATAGTCTCCTCTCCGGCTACTCAACACCTAAAACAAGGACTGGCTTTGGTTAATTATGGTATTCATACATTAATAGAAAAACCGCTTTCCCATTCTTCGTTTGGAGTTAGCAAGCTAATAAAAACTATCAGTAGCAAAAAAGTAGTACTATCTGTTGGATACGTCCTTCGTTACGATCCAGTATTAAATAAGATTAAATACTATGTTGATAACGGTTTAATTGGAAAAATAACATACGTTAAAATCGATTGTGGGTCTTTTTTACCAGACTGGAGACCAGGGCAAAATTATAAAAAAACAGTATCAGCAAGTAAAAATTTAGGAGGTGGAGTTTTGCTAGAGCTTAGTCATGAGTTAGATTATTTAAGATGGCTGTTTGGCGATGTTAGCTCTGTTTATGCAAATTTGCCTAAGACTGGAATTTTAGGAGTTGAGGTTGAAGAGAGTGCTGACTTAATTATTGAAACTGTAAAAGGATTTACAGTATCCGTGCATCTAGATTTCAATAGAAAACTTTCTTCTCGAAACTGTACA
>MDTD01187127.1_pt1 | contig 13460 bp, 10 predicted proteins | sample 811221 | NCBI WGS metagenome assembly MDTD01 (sample SAMN05326646, study PRJNA326480) | marine metagenome | isolation source: seawater | place: Pacific Ocean: South West | collected 2011
ATTCTGAATTGTATCATCAATCAGAGAATAATTTTGTTGAACATAACCAATTTTTTTGTGCCAATAATCAAGTTCATCTAGCACATTAAATTTTCCATTTATGTAAACACCACCAGATTTTGGTTCAAGTAAGCCCAAAAGTATATTTATTAAAGTTGTTTTGCCGGCTCCACTATCTCCAGTTATCCCATAAATTTTATTCTTTTGAAACTTAAAATTTATTTTACTTAACACTGGGTTCTTTTTATCTTTATAAAAAAAAGTTAAATCTTTTAGCCTAATGTCATTTATGTCAAAATTCAGATATCTTTTTTCAACATATTTTTTTTTTCTAATTTTGAACAATCGATGTATTGTATCAACAACAGAATTATAATAACTTAAAATTTGTATAGAAGAGATTAATCTAGAAAGTGAGGGTATTAATTTAATCCCCACAGCTGCAAAAATAACTAAAGAAACCATTATGTCCTCTACAGAACTTTCAATATAAAGGTAATAGAAAATTAATACTGAAAAGATCAAAATTAGTAACCATTCAAGCCATACCCTTGGAAGAGAATTAAAGAAATTTTGTCTAAATTCAGAATAACGAATATTTGAATTTAATTTAAAAAATTTATTTACAAAAAAATTAATTCTTTTATAAATTTTAATCTCTTTAATAAGTTTAAACGCTTCATTTTTTGTTTTAATTGATTGACCCACATTTTTTTGTCTTATTTTACCCCAAATCTTTGCTTTTTTACTTATGTACTTAGCAAAAAAATAACCAATTGAAATAAGAGCCGATATAACTAAACCAGATCCTGTCGGCTCAAAAATTATTACAAATAAAATTAAACCAAAGAATAGAATACACTCTTTAATCAATAAGATTATATTTCTTAAAAGCATTCTAATAGTATCTGAGTCTTGAATATTCCTTATAAATTCTGAAGAATTATTGTTTAAGTAAAATTGCAATGGTTGATTTAAATATATTTGAAATAGTTTGTTTGATATTTCTGCTCTAGTAGTAGTCAAAAATTTTTGCTCTAAAAATGAGTAAATTGTTAGAAAAATAGTTTTTGCACTCTGAATAATAAATATAGATATTGCAATAAAAAATAAAATTTCTTCTCTTGTCATGTTTTTAAAATTTAAGAATTTAAAATATTTATAAAAATCATTATTTGTTCCATCTGATACAATTACAGAAACAAAAGGTATTAATAAACCAATACTCAAAGTTTCAAGGAGCATTGCAAATAGCGATATAACAAAAAATAATATAAAGATTAAAGTTTGTTTTTTATTAAGTAAGTCTAGTATTTTAAAAATTGGCATTTATTTAGGTTAAAATTTTTTTTAATGAGTTCACTATATGATCTAAATTTTTTTTTGTTAAATGAGGACCTAGGGGTAAAGAAATAGATTTGTCGCTAATAAATTCTGCGTTTTTAAATTGATTTTTTTTATAACCATATTTTTTTTTGTAGTATTTCATTCTTGGTACTGGTTGAGGATAATTTACACTTACGCCTATATTTTTTTTTTCTAAATTAGTAATAATTAAGTTTCTCTCTCTCAAATTTTTATTTAAAAGAAGAATATTCATGCAATAGTATGCATTAATTGAGTTTTTATGTTTAGAAAATAATATTTTAATATTTTTTATTTTTTCAATTTTTTGTTTTAAATAGAAAAAATTTTTACGTCTACTTTTTAAAAAATATGGAAATTTTTTTAATTGCTCTAATCCTATAACAGCATGAATTTCACTCATTCTATAATTAAATCCAACGTCACTCGTGTCGTAAATACCTGGAACTTTTCTTTCCAAAAATGATTTGCTGACACCAAGAGATTTTTTAATTCTTATTTTATCATAAATCTTTTTATTATTTGTGATTATCATTCCACCTTCGCCAGAAGTAATTTGTTTTGTTGGATAAAAAGAAAATACCCCTGCATCACCCCATAAGCCAGTATGAATTTTTTCATACTTTGCTCCTAATGATAGTGCACAATCTTCTAACAGAAGAAGATTATTCTTTCTTGCTATCTTTTTTAACTTATCCATTTCAACTGGAAATCCAAGAAAATGTACAATGCAGATAGCTTTTGTTTTTTTGTTTATTTTTTTTTCTAGTTTCTCAATGTCCACATTTCCATCTTCTAAATTTGAATCAACAAAAACAGGCTTGGCCCCGGTAAGCTCAATAGCATGAGCAGTTGCGACATGTGTTTGTGCTGGGACAATAACCTCATCTCCTTTTTTTAAACCCATAGAATAGTAAAATAAATGCATACCACTCGTGCAAGAATTCACTGTAGTTGTATATTTGGCTTTAGTAAATTTTTGAAAATCTTGCTCAAACTTTCTACATTTGCTGGCCTGTGTGTAAATTCCACTACTTAAAACTTTCAGAATTTCTTTTTTTTCTCTAAAGTTAATTAATGGAGTTGCGAACTTTATTTTTTTCATATTTATTTTTTACGTTGATTTTTATGCTTGCCTTTAATTGTTTAAAATAACCGTCAGAGCTAATTTCATCACTTTCTTTAGCAGAAAAATATAATCTTAAGAGATGAGATTTGGATTTCTTTTCATATTCAATAAATGGGACTAAACTTGATAAATTTTGATCAATTTTAAAATGTAATTGTTTTTCATCATCTCCTATAATTATCTTACCCTCAGAGGAAGGAATGGAATTATTTGAAGTAACTAAACTTCCAACATTTTCCACAAAAGATCCATGATTAAATTTTTTATCTGTTAATTTAAAGATTTCAGGAATTTTATCACCTAAATAAGAACTAATAAAAAAGTTTTGTTTATTGAAACATGTGGGATTAAAAGTAATAAAGTTTAGTCTTGTATAAATAGATGATAAATTTTTAATTCTGTAATTTATAATCAATTCAGATTTTTTTGTATTAAGGATTATTTCTTTATGACAAATACATTTTTTTTTAATTTTTTGAGAACTTCTAAAACAAATTTGATTTTTAGTAGAATATATTTTTACTTTATTTTGATGTAAGCCTGAATACCTTTTAAGAGTAGACTTATCTAATATAGTATAATGAGTAGAAAAAAAATCATTTTCAAATAAAGATTTTTTAAAAGTTCCTTGTTTAATGGTACCAAATAATTTTTGTTTTCCTATCGAGTAATCCAAGAAAGAGTCAATTGTTAATCCTTTTTTTTTATTTATTTTTATTGAATAAATTGAATTTTTAAATGAAATATAATTGTTATCTTCAACAAGATTATTCAGTTTTTTTTTTAATAAATTTTTCATTTCAAAAAAGCTGTTTTCATTCTTAATTTTTTTGTAATTGATTAGTTTTCTGATATTTTTATGAAAGTATCTGATTTTTAACATTGTTGAAAAAGTTCTAAAATCACTGCCCCACAATTCACATAATCTAATTAAATTTTTTTTTGATTTTTTCTGATTTTTAATAGAATTATACGCATTAAAACAAAGAGTATTTAATTCAAGGTTATTTTTTCCAGCTACTAACCATCTGTTAATATTATATTTTTTTTGTTTTTTTACTATTGTAGGATTTACGATTGAAGTAACATTTATGATATTTTTTTTATTAATTTTTTTTAAAATGTCCCGAAAAAATATAAAATTTACTCTTTTATTCTGAATTAGATATTCATAAAGATTTCTAATTTTTATCCATTCTCCATTAGATAATGGCCTTTCTGACTTTGAGCCCTTTGGTCTAAAATCAAATATTTCAACATCACTTGAGTATAAACAAAAAAAATTTTTTTTATAATTGTTGAAATACTCAAGGTAATCTTCAAATTTAATGTCTCCAAAAATGTACCTTTGAAAACGTTGAAAAGAGATGGAATTAGACCAAATTACAGGAATTTTATTATTACAGTTGTCTGTTAAAATCTGTGGCTCTTGATTATCACTTTCAAAATATGGATGATTTAAATGATCAATTATGATTGCTTTAAAAAATTTTTTATAAATTCTTATTAAGGAATTTGAAAATGCCTGCTCATTTATTAATGCAATTTGTGGTCGATAATTTAAAAATTTTTTATAAATTTCATTCCCATAAACTAAATTTTTATAATTGATCTTATAAGGAATACTAGGAGATATAATTTGAGAATATCCTGAACCAATAAATTCACATTTTTTATCTTTTATAAGGGTCTTTAGTTTTTTAATCCATTGGGGGTCAATGTTATTAATATCTAAAATACTTTTCCCACTGGCCTCAATTGATATCTTATAATTATTATATTCCACTAAATCTAATAGTGGCCAATAACATTTAGATATTACATTCCTCAGATTCTTATGATCAATTGAAGAAAAAGAAGTGTTAATGTGAAATAGGCTATATGTTTTTTTCATTTAAAATTTTTCTGATACCATCAATTAGTTTTGTCTTCGGTGAATAATTTAATTCTTTAATCGCTTTTGAAATGTTAGGTTTTCTTACATAAATCTCTCTTGTTGAACTTCTGTCACTATCTATAAAATCTACTTTTTTTAAGCGAATTTTTTTCTTTGCTAATTTGTAAATAAGTTTTGCTAAATCAATAATCTTTATTGGTTCATTATTATTTCCAATATTGAAAGTTTTATTTTGAATTTTACTAAATATAAGTTTAATCAAAATATCTACTGCATCATCAACATAACAAAAGCATCTTATCTGATTTCCACTACCGTAAATTTTGATAATTTGATTTTTTTTAATTTTATTAATGAAATTTGGAATTACAAATTCATCTCTTTGGTTGGGACCATAAATATTAAAAAATCTGCATATATTGAAATTTAATTTAAATTTACTACAGTACGCTTTGATATACTCTTCGTTTACAACTTTTGTAATACCATAAATCGATTTTGGTTTTAAAAAAAAGTCCTCTCTCAAGAAATTTTTTCCTCCTTCACCATAAACCTCAGAAGAAGAAGAAAAAATTATTTTCTTAACCTTTTTTTTTACACAAAAATCTAAAACATTTATCGTTCCTAAAATATTAGTATTCAAACATTCTAATTTATTTTTCTCAGTATTTTTAACTCCTAGAAACGCAGCTAGATGCACAACTACATCTATTTTTATATTCTTTGTTTTTTTGGATAAAATTTTTAAATCTTCTATTGAGCCTTTTATAAATAATATTTCAGAGCTATATTTAGGTTTAGAAATGTCATAACAAATTAATCTTATTTGTTTTTTAATCAGTTTTTGAACTAGTGCATTTCCTATTAAACCAGAGTTTCCAATAACAAGTATATTCATAGTTAAGCTGTTAAAACATTTTTGTATTTTTTTTTATATATATTCTTACAATCTAAAATTAACTTCGATTTTAATTGTATAGATTTATAATTTATTTTTTTGTGTTTATTTAACAAAACAACAAGATCTATATTTGACAAAAAATTTTTGTTTAAACTATGAATTGTTATATTTTTAGCACCTTTAAAATTATTCAATATTATTTTTTTGTCTACATTGGGATCACTTACGTATATATTTTTTCCTTTTTCTAACAGGTTTTTGAAAATTTTTACTGATGGAGCATCTCTTAAATCGTCAGAATCATCTTTATAAGATAAACCTAGTATTAAAATATTTTTTACTTTTTGTTTAATTATAAAACTTGAAACTTGTTTTGGTCTTTGTCTGTTTATATTTCCAGCCAATTGTATAAATTTTAATTTTATCCCTTTTTTTTTAGCAATCCATGAAAGATAATATGGGTCAACTGGAATACAATGACCACCTACTCCAGGACCAGGATAAAATGCATGATAACCAAATGGTTTGGATTTGGCTGCATTGATTGTCTCGTAAATATTTATGCCTAATTTTGAGCACAAATTAAAAAGTTCATTCACTAAACCAATATTTACAGATCTATAAATATTTTCTAACAACTTGGTAAATTCTGCTGTTTGGATATTACTAACCTTATGAGTTTTTCTGATTATTAATTTATAGACACTATCAACTAATTTTAAACAATTTTTACTATGACCACTAACAACTTTATTTATATTTCCCTTTATAATACTAAATTTTTTATTTCCTGGGTCTTCTCTTTCCGGGGAATAACCTAAAAAAATATTTTCACCTATATTTAATTTTTTATTTTCAATTATAGGTAAAAAATAATCCTCTGTTGTGCCTGGATAAGTTGTACACTCGAGAACGATTAAATGGCCCTTTTGAATTATATTTGAAATTTTTTTCACAGCTTCTTTAACATATTTCATATCTGGTTTTTTATCTTTTTTTATGGGAGTAGGAACACAAATTATAATCACATCTGAAAATCTTAATTCTTTAAAATTTGTTGATACAGAAAATTTTTTTTTCAAGCACGATTTTATTAGATTTTTATCAACTGTATTTATATAACTTGAGCAATTTTTTATTTTTTTAATTTTATTGTTGTCCTTATCTACCCCGATAACTTTAAGATTTTTTTTTGCAAAAGATAAGGCCAATGGAAGTCCTATGTAACCTAATCCAACAACTGAAATTATAATTTTTTTTTTTTTAATTTTTTTGAGAAGGTTTTTATACATTATGTAATGTTATTTTAATCCTCTTATTTTTTTTAAAGGTCTTAATCCATCCGTGGGGTCAGTACGATAAAGTTTTTCTTTCAGTTCTGATTTGCTAGGTTTTTTATGATATTTACCCTCTATTATTCTCTCATTTTTGATAAAATTTATCAATTCACTGATTTGATTTGGTAACCAGCAATGTTTACTATCTTTAAATTCCCATCCTTTTCCGTCAAGATCAAAATGTAACTCAAATAATCTTACATTAAAATCTTTATATAATTTATAAATTAATAATGAATTTACAGTGTGGTCGGACCATCCAACATCAGTTTTTGAAATTTTTTTTAAATATGGAATTGAGTTTAAATTACACTCTTTAATTTTAGCAGGATATGCAGAAACACAATGTAAAAAACTAAATTTAATGTTCTTTTTTTCTTCTTTTATAATCTTAATTACATTGTCCACTTCTCTCTTATTGCTCATTCCAGTAGAAATTAAAATTTCCTTTTTTTTTGTAATTATTTTTTTTAATAAGTTTTTCCATAAAATTTCATATGAGGAAATTTTAAAAAAATCGACATATGGAGCAAGCAAATCAACAGACTTTAAATCGAATGGGGTACAACCAAATTTTATTTGTTTTTTTTTACAATGTTTTGATATTTTAGAGAGAAAATCTGGATTTAATTCCCTTTTTTTTAATTTGGTTAATTTATTCCTTTTTATGAAACTTGAATGAAATAAGTGATTTATTTGAAACAATTGAAACTTTATTGCATAGCATCCAATTTCTTTTGCTTTGTCGATTAATTTATAACACCTATTTATATCATTATTATGATTACTGCAGATTTCAGCTATAATTTTAATATCTTTGCTCATTTTTTTTACTTACTTCAATTGAAATTTCAATGAAAAATGTCAATTTTTTTACTTTCTAATTTTTTTTTAAGCTCTTTATTTTGAAAATCATGGATTATATATGGATCAATATACTTTTTTCTATGCTTCAAAACATTTTTTTTTTTTTCATAAATTAAATAATCTAATAATCTTTTTATATTTTTTTGATCAAATATAGTTGTCCAAATAGGACCATTTCCTTTTAAGAAAGGTGACTCATTAAAAATAAATTTTTTTGGTAAAAATTTTTTTCCAGTGAAAAATATAACCTTATTATTTCTAGCAGCCAATTCAAAACCAAGAGATGATGAAAAACATATAAAATTACTAAATTTTTTACTAATATTAAATGAACTATCATCTTTAGAATTTTTATTTTCTAAAAAAGTATAATTCTCACCTGATAAGATTTTATTAAACCAACTAATTTCTTTAAATTTAACATCATTATTTTTACAGCCATAGATATATAACTTAAGATTATTCTTTTTACAGTATTCCTGTACTTTACAAAGTAATTTTTTTTCATAATAAATATGTTTGTCTAAAAATTTTTTATTATCTCTATATTGAGATATAAAAACAATATCCTTAATGTTTGATTTAAATTTCTGTTTTTCGTATAAATTATTTCTAATTGATCCAGAAACTAAAAATTTTGATTTTAAGAAATGAGTATAATAATTCCTATCATTTTTTCCCCATATACACATAAAATCGATATTTTTTTTTCTTTGAATATTTTTTTTCATCAATAAAAGCGTTCCATTTGATCTTTTTGAAACTGAAAAAAAAATGAATTTATTGTTAGGAAAGGTTTGTTTTAGCTCATAAAAGTTAGGATTGTAATCAGTTAATGTGATTATATATTTTGGTTTGAGAATTTTAATGATTTCAATGATATAATTTTTTTGAATATTTTCTTTTGGATTGAATATTTTTTTAATGATCGCTTTTAAAAGTATATTTAAAAAAACTTCCTCATATCTAGTGCATAGATAAAATGAATTTTTAAATTTTAAGTTTTCCGATCTTAAATTTTTTTTGTCTAAAACAATACTTTTTTTGTATATCTTAACATATTCTTATTTAATTTTTTAGAGAATAAAATTATATTCAAAAATTTTTTAAGAGAATTTAAAAAAATACACAACCTACTCATTTAATTCGAATATATTAATTTTATTTTTTTTCATTCATGTGCTGATCCTCGAAAACCATATTTTCTTGGTTGAGCAGGAAATTTGTTCAATTCAAGCAAATTTGATAATGGTGCTTTATAAATACTTTCTTTAAGTTCAGGTTTTAAATTTAAAAATTCTTGAACAACAAACTTGTCTAATAAAGGAAAACGAGCCTCGATACTATTATGACTTCCTATCATATCTGTAGATTTTAAAAAAATTTCATTCCACCCACTATAAAAATTCGGCCATGGCCCTACTTGACTTCTCCAATCATTTTTTACTGAAGAATAACCAGAATTATGTGGTGGGGGATACCAAAAATCAGTATATATTTCATCACCTCCATTACCAAATAGCCCAATTAAATGTCCAGTTTTTCTGGCTTGTTTACAAATATAATTAGCTGCCCAATTACCACCCATTTTTCTAAAATCTTTATCTGGAAAATACTTATTAGAAGGTGAATTAAGATTGTACTCTATTAACTCCACATTTGATAAAAGATCATGTTCCATTTCTTTTGAAAGCTTATTATTTAGAATAATTTTTTCTACCTCCACTCCTTTTGACGTCAATAGGTTCAATCGATCATCTATCACTTTTTTATCTTCCTCAACTTCGCACATAAAACATTTGAAATTTATACCTTGCTTTAGTAATTCAACCACTATCGCCCCAGAATCATGACCACTGCTAAGAGGTACAAATAGTCCATGTTTTAAATTTACTGAACGTTTTCTAATTGCATCTGAAAAAGCTTTATTCCATGAATTAAAATTATCATTAGACTGATTACAAAAATCGAATTTATTTATTAGCGATTGTTTGACTAATGTAAAAGTATTAAGAGAAAATGTTATACAAGTATTTGCTGGAACTCTCCTAATTGTACCTTGTGATAATCCAAAGTTTTCAACAACACTCTTGAACGTGGAGGTTACAATCGTATTTTTTGTTACTTGATAATATAGAGGTTTAGTGTTGAATGAGTCAGTAACTAAAGTTAACTCGTTTAACTTTTTGTCAAATATGACTATTGCAAATTCTCCATCTAAACTTGACCAATTAGAGGATTTATTTTGTTGTACAAAATTACATAAGAATTCTGTGTCCCCATATTCTTTATTATAATTAATAAAATCATTATAAATTTCACCATTAAATAAAATTATGTATCTGTCAGTTTCAGCTGGTTGTTCCATATATCCTGTTATACTTAATAGTGTATGTGCTGCCGCATAGTTTTCACTTAACTTTTCTCCCAAATAGTCAGGCCCTCGACTATATAGTGGTGCTATAAGTTTTTTTTTAGAATGAGAATATTTTTTTATATTTTCCTTGTTCTTTGAGAAAGTAAAAAATATTCCACACATATTGTTTAGATAAATTTGATTATTTTTTTTAAAATATGTTTTTTCATTTCAAAATTTAAAGATTGTTATTTTTTTTTAGCTCTTTGTATTCTTTTTCTAATTCATCATATTCTTTCATTTTTCTCTTCATAAAATTTACTGTTAATTTTGCTTTTTTTATAAAACCTTTAGGTGTTAATAAATAAACATATTTTGATTTATTAGGGTTATTACTAAAATTATTGATTTTAATTAATCCTTTTTTTCTTAATTCTTTTAAACAATAATTTATTTTGCCAAGACTAAAACCTAGTTGAGAAGCTAAATCTCTTTGATTTTTAAATTTTTTATTATCTATTTTTCTTAAAACAAGAAATTCATCATCATTATAATTTTTCATAACTTATATGTTCAATTATTGAACATAGTAGATAATTTCTTCAGAAAAGTAAACATTAAATAAGATTTTTTTAACCGATCTTAATTAAATCAATACATCAAAAAAACTATCAAATTTTAGTGAATTCCAATGAACTTCTTTAAAATTTTTTTTCGTTCTTTAAAATTGATCATTCTGATATTTTTTTTTGCCACCTTTTTAAATTTTTTTTCATTTTTAAATAAAATTTTTAAATTTTTTTTTTAATTCAATTAAATTTTGTGACACTAAAAAGTTTCTTTTTCTTAATTTTTCGATTAATCCCTTTTTTTCTTTTTTTTCTTTTGGAAAATGAACAATCTGGGGAATACCATAATAGACAGTTTCAAAAAATGAAACTCCAAACAAAACAATGGCAAAACTAGATTTCATATAAAGTTTATTTAATGACAACCTATTTTCAATAAATTTAAAATTAATAACACTTTTTTTTAAAAAGGGTTTTTTCACAAATGGACCTTTTACCCATAGAAATTTAAAATCTACAAATTCTTCATCGTTAAGTATATTTGGTAATCTTTTTGTTAAATCGAACTTATCAGTGCCTCCTATTGATACCAATAACATCTTTTTATCTTTTGTTATTTTTTTTTTACTTTTTTTTTCTATTAAAATTTTATCCCACCCATAAATGATATTTTTTTTTTTTTGATGCTTCTTTTCAAGATATATATTCGGAATCCATAATAAGTTGTAAATTTTGGAATTATAAGGATTACCATCAATTGAATTAATTTGTATTGATGGAAAAGTTTTCTTTAAAATTATAATTTCTTCAATGATCATATTTTCAAAACTTCTACTTATATTTAAGATTATACAATCAGGTCGTGATTGGTTGATTTTTTTTTCTAAAAACTTTTTAAATTTTTTTTTTGAAACAAGTTTTTCTTTTAAAGATCTATCTGATCCGAAGTAAAAATTTTTTACATTTACATAATTAAAATATTTTTTAATTTCATCCTTTAATATCCTAGATCTTTTATAATGACCCAAGCCAACGTCGGGTCCAAAATCTGATAGTACAAAGATTTTTTTCATATTAAAATTAATTGGTTAAAAATTTTTTGTGATCAAATTTTTTCACAATACATATATTTTTTTTTAAATTTAATTATTGGAATTAAGTCTGTTAGATTCATGCTACTAGATATCATGAAATCGGCAAATAATTTCATTTCTTTTTGTTTGGTATTTCCCTTGAAATTAATAATCTTTTTTCTAAAACTTTTTTCTAAATCAAAATTAATTTTTTTTTTATTAATCTTGTTTTGTATAAGAAACTGCTTATAGGCATTAGCACAAATATAATTTTCTAAAGTTTTTTTTTTTTTGTAATTTATCACTATAGGGGAATATCAATAAATCATCTAAATTTCTTTTCTTAAGGTGATTGCTCAATGAAGAAAAGTTTACGTAACTACCGCAATATACTTCACGTGCTTGATGAAGTTTATTTATCAATTTTATTGTATTATCAATTTTTAAAATTATATTTTTAGACTTGAAATTATCAAACATAAAATCAAATGGTGAATTTTTAATGTTATTTTTAAAATTTTTGTCAGAAATTATTAAATAATTTTTTTTCTTAAGCCATTTTTTATCGATATTTTTTGATCTTTCAGACAAATAAAGTTTATTTATATTATTACTTAATAATAAAGGTATTGTGGTTGTTAAATTAAACACGTCTATTAACAAACATGTTTTATCGGTTAAGTCTTGTTGATAACTTTTAATATTTTTAATTATTTCAATATTCATTAATTTTTTAAAAAAACTGATTTAAAGATTATCTCAATTAATTGTTTTGCCAGAGAAATTGACTTATGTCTATTCTTTGTGAAAACCATTACGTTTCCGTGTCGTTGAGGATGATTTTCTGGTGTGTTTACCTTCTGATTTTTTTTTATATTCAAATCAATTTTTTTTACACCCACCTTTTTTTTTAAAAGATTGATTTTACGATAATCTATCTTTTTAATTACTCCCTTATTTAGAAATAAATATCTTTGAGACTCAAATTTTATTGGTTTTAAATTAATATTTTTTAAATCGGGTTTTTCTCCAACTGCTATTTTTGCTGCATGTTGCACAATTTTAATTCCATAAACTTTTGGAATGGTAATTGTACTGTAATCTCCTCCACTTAGTCTCAAAGCAATCTCAACTACATAAATTTTGCCTTTGTGTAAAATTAGATCTGCTTTTATTGTTCCTTCATTAAATTTTAATGCATTAGAAATTTTTTGAAGAAGATTTTGAATTCTATTACTTAATAATTTAGAATACCTACTCGGTGTATCACCACCATCTTCAACAATATATGGATAGGTATCTTCCATTTTTTCATAGTTTCGATCAGAAATACCACACAAATAAGATTTTCTATTTAATATTAGAGCCTCTGCACTTAATTGAGGACCTGAAATAAATTCCTCTAAAATTACATCATTTTTTTTTGCGTATTTTTTACAAATTTTAAAATTTTTTTCAAAATTTATTTTGTTGATTAACATCACACCCCTTGCACCTCTCCCAACAGATGGTTTTAATATAAATTTTTTATCGGGATTTTTTATTAAAATTTTTTTAATTTGCTGATAATTTGAAACAATCCAAAATTTTGATGATTTGATCCCTTCTTTTTTTAAAAATTTTTTAAAAAGAGTCTTATTATTTGTTCTTTCAGCATTTTTAATTTTAACACCTTTAAATCTAAAGTACTCATTAATCGTAGCCATAGACAATACAGCATCACAAGATAGAACTAGAGAGCCATCAGGTTTTGGTTTATCTTTAAAATATTTCTTAACCTGATTTAAAACTTTTTTTGAATTATAAATATCAGCTTTTATAAAATTTGTTACTAATTTTCTTGAGATACAATTTGGATTTAGATCAATTAATATTAATTTATAAAATTTTCTTAATACTTTAATGCCATGATATGCTTCCTGATTTCCATTAATGACTATTAAAGTTTTTTTTTTCATCGAAAAAT
>MDTD01001382.1_pt1 | contig 13459 bp, 9 predicted proteins | sample 811221 | NCBI WGS metagenome assembly MDTD01 (sample SAMN05326646, study PRJNA326480) | marine metagenome | isolation source: seawater | place: Pacific Ocean: South West | collected 2011
TCCTTTCACAGAACCGTCTGCAGAAGTTGATATTGGTTATGAAATAAAAGATGGGAAAATATTAATAGGAGAAGGAGATAAATGGTTAGAAATTTTGGGTTGTGGCATGGTACACCCAAATGTTTTAAAAAATGTTAAAGTTGATCCTAAAAAATATCAAGGATATGCATTTGGTATAGGAATAGATCGTTTAGCTATGCTTAAATATGGAATTAATGATTTAAGATCTTTCTTTGAGTGTGATTATCGATGGTTAAATCATTATGGTTTCGACCCAATTGATGTTCCAACAAACTATCGAGGTTTAAGTAGATGAAAATTACTTATAACTGGTTGAAAGATCATCTTCAAACAAATAAATCAGAAAAACTTTTAATAGATAAACTTACAGGTATAGGTTTGGAAGTAGAAAGTGTAGAGAAAGCATCTACTGATTTAGATAAATTTCTTGTTGCAAAAATCACTAAAGCAGAAAAGCATCCAAATGCAGATAGATTAAAGGTATGCCAAGTTGATATTGGAGAAAAAAAAAATTTTGAAGTTGTTTGTGGTGCTTCAAATGCTAAAAAAGGACTTCTGACAATTTACGCCCCACCTGGTGCAGTAATTCCGAAAAATAATATGAAATTGTCGGTTACCAAAATTAGAAACGTAGAATCATTTGGTATGTTATGCTCAGAGTCCGAACTCAATTTATCTAATGAGAGTGATGGGATTATTGAACTTGAGTGGAATGAATATGATAAGAAAATTGGAAAAAAATACTTTCAAAATAAGTCTTCAAACTTAATTGATTTATCAATAACACCAAATAGGCCTGATTGTTTAGGAGTAAGAGGTATAGCTAGAGACTTAGCTGCAGCTGGTTTTGGAAAATTTAAGATTAATAATAAAAAAAAAATTAAATTTAAAGGAACAAAGAAAATTAAAGTAAAAATTTTAAATGAAAAAAAACAAGGATGCACGAGTTTTGGAGGTTGTTTAATAAAAAATGTTAAAAATGGTGAAAGTCCTAAATGGCTTAAAGAAAAGTTAATTTCTATAGGTCAAAAACCAATCTCTGCAATTGTAGATGTAACAAACTTTATAATGTTGGATTTAAATAGACCACTGCATGCTTATGATGCTGACAAAATAAATAAAGGTATCATTGTAAGAAATTCAAAAAAAGGAGAAAAATTTCAAGCTCTTAACAATAAAGAATACAAACTTGAAGAGGGAATGTGTGTTATTTCCGACCATTCAAGAGTATTAGGTTTGGGAGGAATTATAGGAGGAGTAACAACAGCAACTGGGTTAGGGACAAAAAATGTCTTATTAGAATCTGCTTACTTTAATCCGAGATCTATTAGAAAAACATCAAAAAAGTTAAATATTGATACTGATGCAAAATTTAGATTCGAAAGAGGTATTGATCCTTTTTCTATAGAAGAAGGTTTAGTTAAAGCAGCTAAATTGATACAAGAAATTTGTGGTGGTGAAATAAATAAGATCGATATCCAAAATATAACTAAAACTAAAAATACTAATATCAAATTTAAGATAGACTCATTTAAAAAGATCTCTGGATTTAACTTATCAAGAAAAGAGATAATTAGAATTTTAAATGATTTAGGATTTGAGATTAAAAATAACAAAAATTTATTAATATTAAAAGTACCGTCTTGGAGACCAGACATTACACAAGAAATAGATGTGATTGAAGAATTAATGAGAATTTATGGTTATGATAAAATTAAACAAATTGAACCAATTAAAAATAGAAATAAACCGACATTAAATAGATCTCAAAAATTATTTCATTTTTTGCAAAGAGCAATAGCTAGCAAGGGGTATCAAGAAGCAATAACATGGTCATTTACCGACTCTAAGATTAATAATTTATTCAATTCAAATAAAAAGAATATTGAGATTATAAATCCAATTAGTTCTGATCTAAATGTTTTAAGAAATTCAATATTTTCAAATTTAATTTTATATTTAAATAAAAATTTAAATAGAGATTTCAAAGATTTATCACTATTTGAAATAGGTCCTGTGTTTCATGGTTATAATCCTGGGGAACAGGAAACTGTAATCGGAGGTCTTTGTTCAGGAAAAATTGACAGACTTTCTTGGATAGATAAAGAGAGAAACATTGATATTTTTGATATGAAAAAAGATGTTTTTAAAACTTTAATTGAAGTCGGCTATGATAGAAAAAATTTTTTTGTAGATAATAAAACACCTAATTATTATCATCCAGGTAAGTCTGGAAGAGTTTTTTTAGATAAGAACAAGGATAACGTAGTCGCATATTTTGGTGAAATTCACCCTTCAATAATAAAAAAGATGAATATTAAAACTGATTCATTAGTTGGTTTTGAAATATTCGTAGATAATCTTAAAGAAATGAAAAAATCATTAAAAGATAAGAAAAGTAAATATTCAGTTTCCGATTTTCAAAAATCTGAGAGAGACTTTGCTTTTATAATTGATAGGAATTTTGATACACAGGAATTGGTCAATATTATACTTAATACTGACAAAGAATTTATAAAAGAAGTAAATATTTTTGATGTTTATGAAGGAGAAAAAATCCCAAATGATAAAAAATCAATAGCTCTTAATGTGACTATTCAGTCAATGAACAAACCTCTAAATGATGAAGATTTAGAAAAGATAAATAAATTGATTATTGATCATGTAGAAAATAAGACTGGTGCTAAGATTCGATCTTAAAAAATGAGCACAATCGATAACATAAGAAATTTTGCAATTATTGCCCATATAGATCATGGAAAATCCACAATAGCAGATAGGATTATTCATAAATGTGGTGGTTTAACAGAAAGAGAAATGAAGGCACAGGTTTTAGACTCTATGGATATAGAGAGAGAAAGAGGAATTACTATCAAAGCTCAGACAGTAAAATTAAATTATAAGTCAAAAAGTGGAAAAGAATATATCTTAAATATCATAGACACTCCAGGTCACGTAGATTTTAGTTATGAAGTAAGTAGATCTTTATATGCCTGTGAGGGCTCGATATTAATTGTTGATAGTACACAAGGAGTGGAGGCACAAACATTAGCAAATGTTTATCAAGCACTGGATATAAATCACGAGATAATACCTGTGCTTAACAAAATAGATTTACCAGCATCTGATTTAGATAAAACAAAAAAACAGATTGAAGATGTTATAGGTATAGATACAGAAAGTGCAATCCCATGCTCAGGTAAAACTGGTGAAGGTATAGAGGAAATTTTAGAAAAAATTATCAATCAACTGCCTGGTCCTAAAGGATCTCCTAAAGAAGATCTAAAATGTCTATTAGTTGACAGTTGGTATGATACTTATTTGGGTGTAGTAATTTTGGTAAGAGTAATTAATGGCAAGATAAGAAAAAGTATGAAAATAAAAATGTTATCTACTAATCAAGATTATATTGTTGAAAAAGTTGGAGTTTTTACTCCTAAACCAAAAGACATCAATGAATTAAATTCTGGAGAAATAGGTTTTATAACCACTGGAATTAAGGTTTTGTCAGATACAAAAGTTGGAGATACTATTTGTGATGCTTCTAAAAATTCTGTAGAAGCGCTCCCGGGTTTTAAACCAAGTAAACCAGTCGTATTTTGCGGTCTATTTCCAGTTGATAGCTCAGAATATCAAAAATTAAAAGATGGATTAGGCAAACTTCAATTAAATGATGCAAGCTTCTCATTTGAACCAGAGTCCTCATCAGCTTTAGGATTAGGATTTAGATGTGGCTTTCTTGGATTGCTTCATTTGGAAATAATTACTGAAAGATTAGAGAGAGAATTTGATGTAAATTTAATAACTACTACACCGGGTGTAGTTTATAAGATTAATTTAAATAATGGAAAAAAAATAGATCTTCAAAATCCATCAAATTTACCTGACCCCACTTATATTAATTCTATTGAAGAACCATGGATTAAAGCAACAATAATTTCACCAGATCAATATTTAGGATCTATAATGAAACTTTGCCAAGACAAAAGAGGTATTCAAAAGAATTTAACCTACTCAGGAAACAGAGCAGTTCTAAATTATGAATTACCTTTAAACGAAGTAGTTTTTGATTTTAATGATAGAATAAAGTCAATGACAAGTGGTTATGCAAGTTTTGATTATGAGATAATGGAACACAGAGAAGGTGATTTAGTTAAATTAGGGATACTTGTTAATGGGGAAGCCGTAGATGCACTTGCAATGATGATACACAAAGATTTTGCTCAGAGAACAGGAAGAGATGTATGTGAAAAGTTAAAAGATTTAATCCCAAGGCATAATTTTATGATACCTATTCAAGCGGCTATAGGTGGCAAAATAATTGCTAGAGAGACTATAAAGGGCTTTAAAAAAGATGTCTTAACGAAAATCCATGGAGGTGGTGCAACTGATAGAAAAAGAAAACTTTTAGAAAAACAAAAAAAAGGTAAAGCAAGAGCTAAACAGTTTGGTCAGGTTGAAATTCCCCAAGAAGCTTTCATTGGTGTTTTAAAAATCAATAAAGAAAAATAATTTGAATTAGGTCAATAACCATTTTGACAAAAATCTAAAATTCTTTTCAATTTTAATAAATTCTCTCTGAAAATTTTTATGATTAACAATATTTTTAATTAATAATTCTGAAATTTCTTTTATTTCATGATAATAAGAATTATTCTTATCTATGTTAGATATTAGCTGGGTATCGTTATCTTTTTGGATTTGAATTATACTATTTGATGAAATGTCAAATATATTTTCAATTTTTATAATTTCATTATTAGTATAGATTTCTATATTGTTACTTAAATTTTCGATTAATGAAGTTTCAATCTCTATCTCAATTTTTTTAGTTTTAGCATAAATTTTTGAATTCAAATCGATATTATTTGAAATTTTTTTTGAAGATTTATAAATATTGAAATTTTCTAAATAATCTTCACTGAAAAGATCTAAAATATCTACTAATAAAGATACAGGATAAATTCCACCATCCAAGATTGCACCACCACCTAACGATTTATTAAATAATCTTTTGTTAGTATTAATTTTTTTTAAACGAAAACCAAAAATTTTCTTTCCACCTAATGCATCATTTCCAAAAGAGGTTTTTATTTTGTAAATATTTGAATGGTTTATTTTACTTAAGATATTTATTACATTTTTGTAAAATGGATGGTGCTTATTAGCTGTTCCCTCTTCTATTAATAAATTTTTTTTATTAAATTCTTTTTTTATTTTTAAAAAACTTTCATAATTAATTGTAATAGGTTTTTCTACCAAAACATGTTTATTATATTCAAGAGCCTTTAAACAAAATCGTTCATGTAAGGTATTTGGTAGTCCTATGAAAATGATATCAATGTCATCATTTTTAAATATATTTTCATACTCTGAATATGCATTTTCATTTGCTATATGAAATTTTTTTTTAAATTCTTCCAATTTACTATTTGTTTTACTTGCTATTGCTATTAATTTAGACTTATCTATTTTATTAAATTCATTAGCTAAATTTAAGGAAGCATTGCCTAATCCGATAAGGCCCCATTTGATAATTTTATTCATAAAGTATAAAAATAAGTTAATAAGAATATTACATGAATTTTATGGAAATTAAAAAAATATTACAAAATAATTTTAAAAAATTTTTTCAATTTCTATTCCATTTATTTTATGGAAAAGTTAGAATGATTCCTAAAATTGATAAAATTGAATTAAAAAAAACAGAATTAAAGAAAATTTCAATTAATCAAAAAGAATTTAATGTTAATTATAATATTTATGAAATTTCAAATGCAAGAATTTATACAGATTTAGTTGAACATGTTGCTGTTATAAAAGATAATTACATCTTACCAGATATTTCTTACCAACAAATTAATGGTGAATTAAAAGATATTTCATTTAATAAAGTTATAAAAGTTGGAACAACTAGAATAAAAAAAAGTTTTAATGGAAGTTTATTATCTTTAGTTCAGGGTGCAAGTGGTAATAATTATTTTCATTTTTTATTTGATATACTTACAAAAATAAAATTAGTAGAAACCAAATATTCATTAAATGAAATAGATTACTTTTATATGCCTGGAATATATGATTGGCAAAAAAAAATACTTTCGATATTAGAAATTAGAGAAAGTCAATTGATTGATAGCAGAAAATACAGACATGTCACAGCTGATAAAATCATTGCTTTAGATCATCCTTGGTATACTAAAGGTATGGTTCAAAATGAAATTTCAAATATTCCAGATTGGATTATTTTATTTCTTAGAGATAAATTTTTAAAATTTGCAAAAAAATTTGACTGTTCAGATAAAATATTCATTGATAGATCAGATTCAAATTTTAATCATTGTAAGTTAATAAATAATCAGGAGGTAATTAATTTTCTAAAAGAAAGAGGTTTTGAAAGTTATCAAACAAGTAAATTAGATTTTTTTGAACAGATATATCTTTTTAATAATGCAAAAATAATAATAGGTCCTCATGGAGCAGCATTTTCTAATGTAATTTTTTCAAAACCAGGATTGAAAATAATAGAATTGATACCTAAAAATCATCCAAGCATAAAGTGTGAAAAAATTTCAAATTTACTTGGATTTGATTATAAAAAAATAAAACTAGAAAAAGAAATTAATGACTTTGTGAATGTAAGTGGAGATATGAGAATTGATACCTCTGAGTTAAATAAAATACTAAAATCAGTCTTATAAAATCCATTCACTCAAGTTGCTCTTATTTTTTATTATAAAATCGGGAAATGATTGATCTAAATCTACTTTTTTATAAAATCTATCTCTTTTAAAAAGGTCTCTTTTTTCGTCGATATTTTTTCTTATAACATCAATATTTGAATATTTCTCAGCTTTAAATTCTACATGTGCAAATGATTTAAGCTTAAGAGAGATATCCTCTGGTTTAAGTAAGGAATTAAAATGCCATCCACCAATATCAAATATTTGAATACTTTTTTCTTTATAAAATTTCCAAAAAGGTTTTTTAAGATTTTTAGTAACAACTTTTTGCCTCATAAAATTGATCGATTTAAGATTTTTTTTTTTACAAATTCTTGTTCCTTCCCATGGGCTCTCATATTCATTAAAAAGATTCAATTTATAACAATACATTTTTTGAAGGAATATTCCGTATTTTTTTTCTAAATTTATACCATTTAATTTTTTCGGATCAGGAATTTCATCAGGATCAGAGAACATTACATAATCTTCAGGATCAATATGATTTAATTTTTTTAATATATATTCTCTTTGTAAAGCTTGATTTCTCCAAGGATTATTATTTTTATCAAATGGCTCATCTAAAACTAAATAAATAATTTTATTTTCAAAATTTTTATTTTTTAATTTAAAATTTAAATCTTTCTCTCTTCCCTGATGATCATACTTTGACTCACAAATTACGAAATGATCTACTGCCTCATTTAAGATTTCAAATCTAAGATTTGTTATGAAGTTTTCATTAAAGAAAGTTATACAATCAAAAATTTTAGTCATTTTTAAAGAATTTAAATTTTGATATAAATCTTAAGTATCGTTTTATTCGTTTTGCTTTTTTTTCCATATTTTTTTCTAAATTTATGTATTTAACAAATTCATCAGTATTCTCTGAATGGTCTAATAAAGATGCATGTATATCTCTCCATCCTGATTTTTTATATTCCATTAACTTTGAAAAATTTTTTTTACTGATCCAATTTCCCATAATATCATTTCCAAATGGTCCAGCAGAATTTTCTGGAAACGAATAATTAATTTCTTTTTCATTATTTTTAAAATTAAACTTGTTATATAAAAAACCCACGGAATTTCCCTCAATTAATTTGAATGAATTATAATTTATATTAGTTAAAAAAAGATTTATAACATCATTATTGATTGCTTCGGCAGAAATATAATTAGGTTTAATTTTTAGATCAAAAATTCTTTTTAATATTACATGATCATATTCCTCTAAATCGATTTTTACATAATAAGGTTGGCCATAAGTTGAGAACAAAGATTTAATATCTTTTTTTTCTAAATTAATTTTTTTAAATTTATTTAATTCATTTTTTTTAGGTACAGGGTATTGACCTAACAAGTAATTGTCGTTCAAATAAAAATTATCACTAATTGAATTCGCTTCACTAATAATGCAATTTTCTACAATAAGTTTTTTTTCGGTTATTTCATTCTGAAATTTCTTTCTCATAAAATCACAACTTTCTTTATTTGCTTCAACCGCAATTACTAATTCAGATTTCAGTAAATAATATGGTAGGTTCTCACCTCTAGATGCACCTAAATCATAAATAATTTTTTTCATAGAAAAAATTAGAATAACATGTATCTTTAAAAATTATCTATTTTAACTTATTTTATGTCTAACCATAGTGATTTATTAAATTTTTTTAAAAAAAGTAAATATTATTCTCTTAAATATAAGAATTATTTTCCAATATATGAAAAACTTTTTACAAAATTTAGGGGTAAAAAAATTACTTTTGTTGAAATTGGTGTTTTATCTGGTGGTTCATTATTTATGTGGAAAAATTATTTTGGAAATAATGCAAGAATAATTGGTATTGAATTAAATCCAGAAGCAAAAAAATTTGAGAAAGAAGGTTTTGAAATATTCATTGGTAATCAAGCTGATGAAAATTTTTGGAAGGACTTTTTTGAAAAAGTTGGAGAAGTTGATATTATTCTTGATGATGGAGGGCATACAAACTTTCAACAAATAGTTACATGCTGTTCTTGTATACCATTTATAAAAGATAATGGATTAATGGTAGTTGAGGATGTTTTTCATAGTTATGGTTTAAGTTATGGTGCAAAAGGATTTTTCAATCCATCAAAATATTCTTTTATTAATTTTTGTAAAAAATCTATTGATGATATAAATTTTAGATTCCCAGATAGTAAAAAATTCAAATTTTCATTAAATAAGTTTATTTATTCAGTTGAATTTTATGAGTCAATTGTAGCCTTTAATATTAACAAAAATCTTTGCAATTCAAATAATGAAGTTATTTTTTCGAATGGAAAAAATCTAGAGCATAAAGATTATGCACATTTACACAATAAAGACATTCCAGGAAGTAATAAATTTGTTTTAAAAGTAAAAAATATTTTAAAATCATTTAGAGGTAATTTGAAATACTTTGTTTTTAAGATTAACGAACATATTTCAAAAAAATATTTTAAATAAATTTTGGAGAGGTGGCCGAGTGGTTTAAGGCGCACGCTTGGAAAGCGTGTTTAGGGGAAACTCTTTCGTGGGTTCGAATCCCACTCTCTCCGCCATCAATTAAGCTTGATTTTAAGGACTAATTTAATGTTAATTTTTTTTTCAAGAAATAAAAATTGAACATTAATTTAAAAATAATGATATAGTAAATTTTTCCTTAATTAAAAAATGAAAAACAAAAATACATATCAGGCAGACTCTATTAAAGTACTTAAAGGTCTTGAAGCTGTAAGAAAAAGACCGGGTATGTATATTGGCGATACCGATGATGGAACGGGTTTGCATCATATGGTATACGAGGTTGTAGATAACTCAATAGATGAAGCTTTAGCAGGCTATTGCAAAAAAATAACTGTAACAATCAATTCAAATAATACAGTAACAGTAGAGGATGATGGGAGAGGAGTTCCCGTTGATATCCATAAAGGTGAAAAGAAATCAGCAGCTGAGGTGATAATGACCCAATTACATGCAGGTGGTAAGTTTGATCATGACTCTTATAAAGTTTCAGGTGGCTTACATGGTGTAGGAGTGTCAGTTGTTAATGCTTTATCAGAAAAATTAAAATTAGAAATTCATAGAGATGGAAAAAAATATTATATAGAATTTAATAATGGTGAAGCAAAATCACCACTAAAAATAATTGGTAAGTCTAAAGAAACAGGAACTAAGATAACTTTTTTACCTTCAAAAGAAATTTTTTCTTCAATTAAATTTAGTGGAAATATTTTAATTAAAAGAATGAGAGAATTAGCTTTTTTGAATAAAGGAGTAAAAATATTTTTTATTGATGCAAGTCAAAAAAAAGAAAAAACTTATGAATTTAAATTTGATGGCGGTATATTGGAGTTTGTAGAATTTCTTGATGAAAAAAGAGAAAAATTATTAAACAAGAATGGGAATGATTTATTTAAAAAACCAATTTATATTGAGGGAAAAAAAGATGACATTGAAATAGAGTGTTCTTTGAAATGGAACGGGACATTTGGTGAAGATGTTCATCCATACACTAACAATATTTACCAAAAAGACGGGGGAACCCATATATTAGGTTTTAGAAGTGCTTTAACTAGAATAGTAAATAAATATGCCACTGAGCATAATCTTTTAAAAAAGAATAAATTAAGTATATCTGGTGATGATATTAAAGAGGGATTGACTTGTGTTCTATCTGCAAAAATACCTGATCCAAAATTTTCGTCACAAACAAAAGATAAATTAGTTTCATCTGAGGTCAGAATGATAGTTGAGACTATTATAAATGAAAAACTATCTATTTGGTTTGATCAAAATCCTTCAATAGCAAAAATTATATTAGCAAAAATAATTCAAGCAGCTTTAGCTAGAGATGTTGCAAGAAGAGCTAGAGAAAGTGTTAGAAGAAAAGGTTCATTAGAACTAAGTGGTCTTCCAGGAAAGTTGGCTGACTGTCAAATTGGAAAACAAGAAGGTACCGAATTATTTATTGTAGAGGGAGACTCAGCAGGCGGTTCTGCAAAACAAGGAAGAAATAGAGAAAATCAAGCAGTCTTACCTTTAAGAGGAAAAATTTTAAATACTTATGTTGAAGATTTAAAAAAAAATAAAAATGGCAATGGAAATAAAAATGGCTCAGATCAAAGAACAAAAGCTTTATCAAAAATGATTTCATCAAATGAAATTTTAACATTAATAAATGCACTCGGATTAGATCCAAAGTCACAAGAAATTGATTTAAAAGATTTAAGATATGGCAAGATTATAATTATGACTGATGCAGATGTTGACGGTTCTCATATTAGAGCTTTGTTGCTTACATTTTTTAATAATCAACCCTTTAATAAATTAATTGAGAATGGATATATATATCTAGCCCAACCACCATTATTTAAAATAAATAAAGGAACAAAAGGAATTTATATTAAAGATGAGAAAGAATTAGAGGATTATATTATTTCAAATGATAAAGACTTAAAAAAAATTAAAAAAGGATCTAAGGAATATTTTAAAAAAATTGATTTAGAAAAATCTAAAATGAATATTCAAAGATTTAAAGGTTTGGGAGAAATGAATCCTGATGAACTTTGGAATACTACGTTGAATCCTCAAACAAGAAATCTTTTGCAAGTACAGTATTCTAAAGATTTAAAAAAGGATCAAAATCTAATACACACTTTAATGGGCAATGATGTTGGGTTAAGGAAAGATTTTATAATTTCTAATGCTATTAATGTCCAAAATTTAGATGTATAAAACATGGAGTTTTTTGAAACTTCTAAATATTATACATTAAAAAAATCTACATATATTTCTCTTAGATGGATAGGGATAATAGGCCAATTATTATCAGTCAATATTGTATATTTTTTTTTAAGTTTTGAATTTAATTTCATAGTTTCAAATATAGTTATTTTTGTAGGAGTTTTAAGTAATTTATATTTAGTTTTTATTTATCAAAAAACTCAACTATCTGACAGATCTGCTTTAATATTTTTATTAATAGATATAATTCAGCTAGCAATACTCATCTATTTAACAGGAGGTGTTGTTAACCCATTTGTTATATTTATTTTAATCCCTAGTGTTTTTGCTTCATCTAATTTGGGTTTGAGAACCAATTTATTGCTAGTTTTAACAACAATTTTTGTTATTATTTTTTTAACATTTTATTCAGAAGATTTACCATCTCCTTTAAATAAACATTTTCATATTGATGATTATTATTTTTATTCAATACCAATAGCTTTAATAATTGCATTAGTATTTTTGAATTATTTTGCGATAATTTTTGGAGCTGAGTCAAGACTTAGAAAAGAAGCATTAAATAAGATGGAGGAAGTAATGGCAAAGGAACATGAAATGTTATCTTTAGGGGGACAGGCAGCTGCTGCTGCTCATTCATTAGGAACACCATTATCTACAATTAAAATTATTACATTAGAACTTTCAAAACAATTAAAAGAAAATAAAGATGTAATTCAAGATATAGAATTATTGTCAAGTCAAGTTGAAAGATGTAATCAAATATTAAAAAAGTTATCTTTGAATCCTATTGAAGAGGACGAATTTATTGATGAAGATCTTAGTATAAGAGATTATTTGAAAGAAATTATTTCATCCTTTAAAGAAACAAGTGAAAAAAAATTTATTTTTAATTTTGATCAAGATTCTAATCCAAAAAAAATTACAAAATCAATTGAGATTGTTTATGGTCTGAGAAATTTTATAGGTAATGCAAACAAATTCAGTAGGGATAAAATTTTTATAAACTTAAAAAGTGATAATGAATTCACTGAAATTACAATTGAGGATGATGGATACGGTTATCCAAGTGATATTTTGTCAAAAATAGGTGAGCCTTATTTAAAAGCTTTTAGAGATGAAAATAAAAATAAAACTGGTTTAGGCTTAGGCATATTTATTGGAAAAACATTATTAGAAAAAAACTTTGCATCTATTAATTGTAGAAATTCAAAAACTCGAAGTGGAGCTGAAGTTAATATTAGATGGAAAAATAAAGAGTTATTTAAAATTTAATGTAATTTATTTTTTTTATCAAATAATGAACTTAATTGTGAAATCATCACATCTCCAAGTTCATTTACATCAGTAATTTTTATTGCACGATTGTAATATCTTGAAACATCATGTCCAATTCCAATTGCTAAAATTTCTATATCAGACTTTTCTTCAATGTATTTGACAATTTTTTTTAGATGTTTTTCTAAAAAATCACCAGAATTTACTGAGAGAGTTGAGTCGTCTACGGGAGCACCATCTGAAATCACCATTAGTATTTTTCTTTCTTCTTTCCTTTTTTTAATTCTATTAAATGCCCAAGTAATTGCTTCGCCATCAATATTTTCTTTCAACAAACCCTCTTTAAGCATTAAACCAAGATTATTTTTAGCTTGCCTCCAATGACTATCTGCACTCTTGTAGATAATATGTCTTAAATCATTAAGTCTTCCAGGAATTTTGGGCTTTCCTTTTTTATTCCACATTTCTCTACATTGACCACCTTTCCAATTTTTCGTTGTAAACCCCAATATTTCAACTTTGACTGAACATCTTTCCAAAGTTCTAGATAATATATCTGCACATATTGCAGCAATTGTTATTGGTCTGCCTCTCATAGATCCTGAGTTATCAATTAAAATTGTTACGACAGTATCTTTAAAATCTAAATCTTTTTCTTTTTTAAAAGATAAAGAATTATATGGATCCA
>MDTD01142015.1_pt1 | contig 13458 bp, 12 predicted proteins | sample 811221 | NCBI WGS metagenome assembly MDTD01 (sample SAMN05326646, study PRJNA326480) | marine metagenome | isolation source: seawater | place: Pacific Ocean: South West | collected 2011
TCACATGCTGTCAATGATTTTAGAAAAATTTGCCAGATAGATGCCTATACACCAACAGATAATGTATCTGAATTAACGGCAAGGATAAATGACGAGGGATGGAAAACTTGTTTTAGTGAATGGTTAAAAATTTCACAAATGAATAAGAAAGATATACTATTTATTTTTTCTGTTGGTGGTGGTAGCAAACCCAAGAAAGTTAGTGAAAATATAATATACGCAATTGATTATGCTAAAAAGAAAAGATGCAAAGTAATTTCTACAATTGGAAAGAAGACCGGTTACGCGTTTAAAAAATCAAATATTGTGATGTTAATTCCTGAGGTTAACAAAAAATTTATAACTCCTTATTGTGAAAGTTTTCAAAGTGTAATTTGGCATAGTATTGTCAGTCATCCAAAATTAATGAAAAATAAAACCAAGTGGTAAGATTTTCAAAAAAAGCAGTTTTTTTTGATAGAGATGGAGTATTAAATTTAGGTATTTTAAAAAATGGTAAAAGTTATGCACCTAAGCAATTTAAGGATTTTAAATTGTACCCAAAAGTTAAAAAATATTGCGAGAAATTAAAAAAGAAAGGTTTTAAAATAATAGTAATCACAAATCAACCAGACGTGGGAAAAGGAAAAATCAAAAAAAAAGAAATTTTTAAAATGCATAAAAAGTTAAAACTAGAAATTTCCTATGATGATATTTTTTGTTCTTTTTCGCAGTTTAAAAAATCTTATTTTAGAAAACCTAACCCTGGAATGATATTAAAAGCAGTAAAAAAACATAAAATAAATTTAAATAAAAGTTTTTTAATTGGGGATAGATGGTCAGATATTAATGCAGCAGAAAAAGTTAATTGTAAGTCAATATTTATTGATAGAAAATATAAAGAAAAGACTGAAATATTTAATCCAACAAAAAAAGTAAAATCTTTATCTTCGGCAATAAATTTTATAGAAAGTCAATTATAAAAATCATGATAAACTTGAATGAATTAAATATAAAAATATTTGCAGATGGCGCAGATTTAAAAAGTTTTAAAGATTTAAATTCTAACAACTTTATAAAGGGATTTACAACAAATCCGTCTTTAATGAAAAAATCTGGAATTAAAAATTATAAAGAATTTGCCAAAGATCTTATAAAAGAAATTAACGATAAACCTATATCGTTTGAAGTGTTTGAAGATGAAATAACTGATATGGAAAAACAAGCTAGACAAATAGCTACTTGGGGTAAAAATGTATATGTTAAAATTCCTATTACAAACACAAAAGGTGAGAGTACACACGAGCTAGTAAATAAGTTATCTAATGAAGGGATTTCTTGCAATGTTACGGCAATCTTTACAACCAAACAGTTAAAATTAATTTCAGATTCTATAAATAACAATACCCCAACAATATTATCAGTATTTGCAGGAAGGATCGCCGATACTGGTATTGATCCAACATCTATTATGAAAGAGTGTATTGAGTACACACAAAATAAAAAAAATATCGAAATTTTATGGGCTAGCACTAGAGAAGTATTGAACATTTTTCAAGCAAACAGTATAAATTGTCAAATAATAACTGTTCCTAATGACTTGCTAAAAAAACTAAATAATTTAAATAAAGATTTAAAAAGCTTTTCTCAAGAAACAGTAATGGACTTTTATAAAGACGCAAAATCAGCAGGTTATAAGATTTAAATAAATGAACAAAACATCTATTTTTATTACTGGTGGAGCAGGTTATGTAGGTAGTAGATTAGTCCCCATGCTTCTTGAAAAGGGTTATGCTGTTACAGTTTATGATATTCTATTTTTTGGAGATGAATTTTTACCTAAAGATAAAAACTTGAGAGTAATTAAGGGTGATTTAAGGGACTACGGTAAATTAAGAAAAAGTTGTGAGAATCACGATATTTTTGTCCACCTAGCATGTATTTCAAATGATGCTAGCTTTGTTTTGGATGAAAAATTATCTACTTCAATTAATTTAGATGCCTTTGAGCCTATGGTCAGAGCAAGCAAAGAGTCAGGTAATAAAAGATTTATATACGCTTCTACCAGTTCTGTTTATGGTATTTCGGAAAAAAAAGATGTTACAGAAGATCATCCATTAGTGCCTTTAACTTTATATAATAAATATAAAGGTATGTGTGAACCAATTTTATTTAAATATACCGATGATAATTTTGAAGGAGTTATATTTAGACCAGCCACTGTTTGCGGTTATGCACCAAGATTAAGATTGGATTTATCAGTAAACATTTTGACTAACCATGCAATTATTAATAATAAAATAAAAGTTTTCGGTGGAAATCAATTGAGACCAAATCTTCATATACAAGACTATTGTGATTGTGTTGAGTTATTAATAAACGCAGATAAATCAAAAATCAAAGATGAAACTTTTAATGTAGGTTATCAGAATTTATCGATAGCTAATTTATCCCAAATAGTTAAAAAAGTAGTCGAAAAAGAATTTCCAGAAAAAGGTGAAATTAAAATAGAAACAACTAGCAGTGATGATAACAGGTCATACCACATAAATTCAGATAAAATTAAAAAAGTATTAGGTTTTCAACCAAAGTATACAATAGAGGATGCTGTTAAAGAGCTGTGTGATAGTTTCAAAGAAGGATTAATTAAAAATAGCTTTGATGATGAAATTTTTTATAACATAAAAAGAATGCAAAAAATCCAAGCGAAATGAAAAATAAAATCGCATTGGTTACAGGCGGAGCAGGTTTCATTGGAAGTCATTTAGTAGATTTACTTTTAGAAAAAAAATATAAAGTAATAGTAATTGATAATTTATCAGGTGGTCATAAAAAAAATATTAAATATCACTTTAATAATAAAAATTTCAAATTTATAAATGCGGACATCTGTAATTTAAATATTCAAGATCTGAAATTACGAAAAATTGATTACACTTTTCATTTTGCAGGAAAAGGGGACATTGTACCATCTATCGTATACCCTAAAGAATATTTTTCCACAAATGTAATGGGAACAATTAACGTATTGGAAATTTCAAAAAAATTAAAAGTAAAAAAATTTTTATATGCTGCATCTTCGTCATGCTATGGAATAGCAAAAACCCCTACTAAAGAAAGTGATAAAATCAATCCTCTTTATCCATATGCTTTAAGTAAGCTAATGGGAGAAGATGCTGTAATACATTGGAATAAGCTTTACAATATTCCAGTTACATCTATAAGAATTTTTAATGCCTATGGGCCACGTGTAAAAACTACAGGAGCTTATGGAGCAGTTTTTGGTGTATTTTTTAAACAAATGTTAAGTAAAAAGCCTTTCACATTAGTTGGTGACGGAACCCAAAAAAGAGATTTTCTACATGTAAGAGACGTGGCAAACGCTTTTTATTTAGCATCACAAAAGAAAAGTAAATTTAAAATTTTTAATCTTGGAGCCGGCAAACCGCAATCAATTAAAACCATAATAAAAATTCTTGGTGGAAAATATATAAAAATACCCAAAAGGCCTGGAGAACCACATAAAACCTGGGCAAATATTTCAAGGATAAAAAAAGAATTAAAATGGAAACCAAAAATAAATTTTAAAGATGGAGTAAATGAAATGGTTGAAAATATAAATTATTGGAAAAACGCTCCCTTATGGAACATTAAAACAATTAAAATTGCAACTAAAGAATGGTTTAAATATATGAAAGATATTAAATAAAAAATATATTACAAATTAAACAATTTTAAAAAAAGTGTTTTAAATTTAAAATAATATTATTAACTACATGTTAAATAAAATTGAAAATAAAATAAAAAACCCTGATAAACTAATTACAGAAATTAAAAAAAATAAAAATAAAAAAATTGTTATGTGTCATGGCAATTTTGATATTGTTCATCCGGGACATATAAGACATCTATCATACGCAAAAAGTAATGGTGATATCCTTATTGTAAGTATTACAGCGGATAAATTTATTAAAAAAGGAATTTACCGTCCACATGTTTCAGAAAGATTAAGAGCATTAAATTTAGCTTCACTAGAGTTTGTTGATTATGTTGTAATAGATAATAATCTCACGCCTATTAAATTAATTAAAAAACTTAAACCAAATATATTTGCTAAAGGAATTGAATATCAAGCTAAAGAAAAACCAGAAACTGTCGACGAAGAAAAAATTATGAAATCAATCGGTGGAAAAATGATTTTTACACCTGGTGATATTGTGTTTTCATCAACAAAAATAATCAAAGATAAAGACCCAAATTTTAATCTTTTTAAATTAGAAAAAATAATGCAGGATCATAAAATTAATTTTTCAAAATTAGAAAAAATTATTCAATTATTTAAAAAAAAAACAATACATGTAGTTGGTGATACAATTGTAGATACTTATACAAATACCTCTCTTATTGGTGGTTATACAAAAACTCCAACACCTAGTGTAAATTTTATAGAAAAAAAAGACTTTATAGGCGGGGCAGCAATTGTAGCTGCGCATTTAAAGAATGCAGGCGCTAAGGTTAATTTCACTACTGTTTTAGGTAAAGACGATTTATCAAAAAAAGTATTAAAATTTTTAAAAAAAAATAAAATTATAGGTAAAATATTTTTTGACTCTTTAAGACCCACCACTAATAAAAATACAATTATTACAAATGAAAACTACTTTATTTTGAAAATTGATAAAATAGACAATACTCCTATATCAGCATATTTATGTAATGAGATTTCAAAAAATATTAAATCCTCAAAATCTGACGTTATTGTATTAAGTGACTTCAGACATGGTCTATTTAATAAATATTCTATACCGATTTTTACAAAGTCAATAAATAAAAATGTATTAAAAGTTGCAGATAGTCAGGTGGCTTCTAGGTGGGGTAATATTTGTGATTACAAAAATTTTGATTTAATTACTCCAAACGAAAAAGAAACTAGATTTTCTTTAGCTGATCAAGACTCAAATTTAAGTGAACTTACACGTGCTTTAAAAACAAAAAGTAATTTTAAAAATTTACTTTTAAAACTAGGTCAAAGAGGAGTGCTTGGTGTAGAAAAAAGGTTTTCTTTCACCATTCCTAGCTTTACTAAAAACGCTGTTGACCCTGTTGGAGCTGGAGATGCAATGTTAGCATATTCAAGTTTATCTCTTTCAGTTTCAAAATGTTTAGTGAGTGCAGCTATAATAGGTTCGATAGCAGCTGCTATAGAATGTGAATATCAAGGAAATGTGCCAGTAAAAGATACTTTAGTATTGAAAAAATTAAAAGATCTAAAAAGCAAGGTAAAAATTTAGCAATGAAAGTTGCTATAGTTGGTTTCGGTATTCAGGGCAGAAAAAGATTAAGGTTTCTTAAAAAAAAAGAGCTAAGCTGTATTGTCGATCCTAAATATAAGAAAGCTGACTATAAATTTATTAAAAATGTACCTATAACAAGTTACGATACTGCATTTATCTGTTCACCAGACAAAGAGAAAAAAAATATAGTCAAGTATTTAATTAGTCAAAATAAAAATATAATTTTAGAAAAACCGTTTTATTTAGATGATTTAAAAGAATTTTCAAAGTATGAAAATGAAATTCAAAAAAGAAAAATTTTATTTTATACAGCCTATAATCATAGATTCGAAGAAGGTATATTGAAATTAAAAAAATTATTGAATAAAAATATTTTAGGTAAAATTTATTCATGTACATTTAGTTATGGAAATGGAACAGTAAAAGATGTTAATAAAAGTATATGGAGAAGAAACACAAATGGAGTAATCGATGATTTATATCCTCATATTTTTGATACAATTTTTTATATATTTAAAATTAGACCAACTATTTTTAAGCCTTTATTTTCACAAAAATTAAAGAAAGAAGGTAATTGCTATGATTTAGCAAATTCTTTTTTTAAATATAAAAAAATAAATTTCTTTATTAGTGCATCTTACTTATCTTGGAAAAATAATATGATAATTAATATAACTGGTTCAAAGGGTAGCTTAATTATGAATTCTTTAAAGAAATGGGGCAATTGCAGTATAATTTTAAATAAAAGAGTTTTACCATCAGGAATACCAAAAAAAAAAGTATTTTATTTTAAAGGTAAAGATTATACCTGGAGAGATGAAATTAACTTTATAAGAAAGAGTTTTAATAAAAATAATTTATCCTATTTGAATAAAGATAAAATTATTATGAGTAATATAAAAAATTTTGTAAAATGACTTTTAAAGTTGGATTTGTTGGCATGAGCCATCTTGGAATTAATTGCCTTGCAGCAACATCAGAGAAAAATTTTAGTGTTATTGGGTTTGATTTTGACAAGTATAAAATAGAAAAATTAAATAAATATAAATCTGAAATATTTGAACCTAGATTAAATTCTATTTTAAAAAAAAATAAAAATAAAATATTTTTTACTGATGAAATAAAAAAACTAAAAGATTGTAAGTTAATTTACTATGTTTATGACACAGAGACTAATTATAAAAATATACCAAATTACAAAAACCAAGAAATTAAAATAAATAAAATTTTATCTAAGTTAACTAAAAAAAATATCTTCATTATAAAATCACAAGTATTTCCAGGTTTTAGTGAAACATTTGATACAAAAAAAAACACAATTTATTATGAAGTAGAAACATTAATATTTGGTCAAGCTATTAAACAAGCTATTAACCCCTCAAGAATAATTATTGGCGCTAAAAATAAAAGTAAAATTAATAAAATTTATTTAAAATATTTAAAAAAATTTACAAAAAATATAATTTTAACAAATTTTAAAACTGCGGAACTTACTAAAATTTTTATTAATTTATTTTTAATTTCAAACATTTCACTAACAAATACCTTAAATAAAATCTGTGATCGTTTGGGTGCACAGTGGAATACAATTTCATCTGCACTTAAATTGGACAAAAGAATTGGAAAACACGCTTACATTAAACCGGGTCTGGGTATATCTGGTGGAAATTTAGAGAGAGACTTAGAAGTAGTCATTAATTTATCAAAGAAATATAATTTAGACTCACAATTGTTTAAATTTTATAAAAGAAACTCTTCAAATTTTAAAAATTGGCCATTTGAAATTTTTCTTGAATATTTTGATAAAAAAAAAATAATTAAGATTTTCATTTTGGGTTTGAGTTATAAAAAAAATACTAATTCAACCAAAAACTCTCCTTCTTTAATTTTAATTAATAAATTAAAGAAATATAATAAAAATCTTCAAATTTATGCTTATGATCCTCTTATAAAAAATTTTAAAAGCTCTTTGTTTAATTTAGAGAAAGAAATAAATATTAAAAACAAATATGACTTAATTTTTGTAATGAATGATTGTGATGAATTTAAAAATATTAGCTTTTATAAATTAAATCAAATTTTAAATAAAAAAAATGTAGTTGACCCTTTTGGAGTTATGAATAAATACAATAATAAAATTAAAAATTATTTATCATTATGTTAAAAAGTAGATATGTAATATTAGGATCAAATAGTTTTATTGGCAAAGAGCTAGCTAAATTGTTAATAAAAAAAAAAAAGACGGTTATAAATATAACTAAAGAATTAATTGATTTATCGAAAAAAAATTCGTTTAAGAAATTATCAAAAATAATAAAAAAAAATGATAGTATAATATTTTTAGCTGGTAAGGTACCATGTAAAAATTTAAAAGAACTTTATTATAATATTAATATTGCAAAAAATAGTGCAAATTTCTTTGCGATAAACAAAATAAAAGATTTTATATATTTCAGCTCTGATGCAGTTTATGCAGACAGTAATGAAAAAATTTCAGAAAGTTCAAATATTTCAGCTTCAAGTTTACATGGATTAATGCATTTAAACAGAGAAAAAATTTTTACTGAAATTTTTAAAGATAAATTAATAATTTTTCGACCAACTTTAGTTTATGGGAAAAGTGATCCACATAACGGATATGGACCAAATCTATTTATTAGAAATGCTTTAAATCAAAAAGAAATAAAATTATTTGGTAAAGGAGAAGAGTTAAGAGATCATATTTATGTAAATGATTTAGCTAAGGTATGTGTAAGTTTAATTTTGAAAAAAAAATATGGTATTTTTAACATTGTTACAGGCAAAGTTGTTAGTTTTTTTTCGATAGCAAATAAAATAAAAAAATTAATACCAAATATTAAAATTACATATAAAAAAAGAACAATTCCTATGCCTCATAATGGATATAGAGCATTAAGCAATAATAAAATCAAAAAAATTATGCCAAAATTTTATTTTAAAAATATTAATTTAGCATTAAAAGAAATGATAGTTTCTAAAAAAATTTATGAACAAAAGTAAAAAAAATTTTATAAATGAGTGTTTAAATTTAAAAAAAAGAATTTTAGATATATCACAACAAGTTAAAGCAATTCATGCAGCGGGTGCATTTTCTTGTTTAGAAATAGTTTTTTTTATTTATTTTGAACTTGTTAAATTTTCTAAAAAAGGACGTCCTGTAGATACCTTTATTATGTCAAAAGGGCATGGATGCATGTCGCAATATGTTATTTTAGAAAAATTAAATATTTTAAAAAAAAAAGATATAGATAATTATTGTACTTCCAAAGGTATATTGGGTTGTCATCCTGATTATGGAAATCCTGGAATAGAAGCCTCAACAGGATCCTTAGGTCACGGTTTAGGTTTAGCTGTTGGTATAGCATACGCTGAAAAATTAAAAAGGAGTAAAATAAAAACATTTGTTTTATTAAGTGATGGTGAATTACAAGAGGGTTCTACTTGGGAAAGTTTAATGATGGCCGCAAACTTAAAGTTAGAAAATTTGTTTATATTTATTGATCACAATGGTTCACAATCATTTGGTAAAACAATTGAAATTCATCCTAAATTTTATCCGATTTCTACAAAACTAAGAAGTTTTAATATTAATTGTTTGAATATCAATGGTCACTCTTACAAAGATTTTTCAAAAATTTATAAAAAGATTTTAAAAAAAAATACAACACCAACATGTATAATATGTAATACAATTAAAGGAAATGGTGTAAGTTTCATGGAGAATGATCCAATCTGGCATTATAGATCACCTAATAAAGAAGAATATTTCTCAGCTATAGAAAGTATAAACAAAAAATATATATGAGAAATAAATTTTCGGATAAAATTTTTGAACTCGCAAAGAAAGATAAGAGTATTTGTGTTGTTGTAGCTGATATTTCTCCAGGAGGTTCAATGTTAGAATTTCAAAAAAAATTTAGCGAAAGATTTATAAATTGTGGTGTTGCAGAACAAACAATGATTGGACTTGGCAGTGGTTTAGCAATGAGAGGGTATAAGCCTTTTTGTTACACTATTTCAACATTTGCATTGTTTAGACCTTATGAATTTGTGAGGGTAGATGTATGTTATCAAAATTTACCAGTTGTTATTGTTGGAATGGGTGCAGGAGCAATTTATTCAACTCTAGGAGGGACACATCAATCTATAGAAGATGTAGCTTTAGCAACTTCTTTGCCAAATATGCAGGTTATATGCCCGTGTGATCCTGACGAGATGAGTGCAGCAACTGAATGGTGTGTAAAAAAAAATCAGGGTCCAGTATATCTTAGACTCGGAAAAGCAGGTGAACCTAATTTAACTAAAAATTCTAGGAACAAATTTGAATTTGGCAAAATTAGATATTTAAAAAAAGGAAAAGACGTTTGTATTATTTCTTACGGCCCTATATTGAAAAATGCTTTTAAAATTTCTGAATTTTTAAATAAATATAGTATTTCCTCCTCAATAGTATCTTTTCACACAATTAAACCATTCGATAAAATGGGTTTAATAAAGATTTTAAAAAAGTATAAACGAATACTAGTATTTGAAGAGCATATTGAAAATGGTGGTTTATCACAAAAAATTAAAAGTGTTGCAAACGATATTAACTATAAAAAAAAAATTTTAAGTTTTACATTGAAGGACAAGTTTTTCCATTTTTATGGGTCACATGATGAATTGTTGATCAAGCATGGTTTGGATTTTAAAAATATTGCTAACGAATTTTTAGATGAAATTAGAAAAAAATAAAAAAAAATTTCCATTAAGAAAAGGTATTAGCAATGGAGAAATTTCTCAAATATTGAAAGTAATTTCTTATTATAAAAAAAGAGGTGAAGATATTGGTTATAATGGAGTTTTTGAAAATAAATATTGCGAAGAATTTAGTAAATTTCAAACTACTAAGGGATATGCAGACGTCGTTGCAACAGGCACACTAGCTATTTTTAACGCACTTCAAGCTTTTCAATTAAAAAAAAACTCGGAGGTTTTAGTTTCTCCTATTACCGATGCTGGAACGCTTAGTCCTTTAATTTTACTTGGTCTTAAACCAAAAATAATGGACACAGAAAAAATGAGCTATAATGTTTCACTTAATCAAATTAAAAAAAGAATATCAAAAAATACAAAACTAGTCTTAATAGTTCACGCTGCTGGAAAATCAGTTGATATGAAAGGTATTAAAAGTTTTTTAAAAAGAAAAAAAATTTTTTTACTTGAAGATTGCTCACAAGCACACGGGGCAAGTTGGTATTGTAAAAATTCTGGTAATAAAATTAAAGTCGGAAATTTCGCTGATATATCTGTATTTTCAACAATGAACAGGAAAATTCATATGACTGGACCAACAGGAGGTGTAACATTTACTAAATCTAGGAAATTCCATCTAAAACTTAGAGCTTATTCTGATAGAGGAAAACCTTTTTGGAAGAAAAAGTTTGATGAAAGAAATCCAAATCAATTTTTATTCCCGGCACTTAATTTAAATTCAAATGAAATTAACTGTGCCATGGGTATAGCATCTTTAAAAAGATTGAATGAAACCATTAAAAAAAGATTAAAAATAATATCTTATTTAGAGAAAAATCTTAAAAAAAAATCTTTGCTTTGCAAAACTCAAAATTTCAATAAATATGACTCACCATTTTTTATACCAGTAATTTTTAAAAAAAATAAATTTATTAAAAAAATTGATTTTGCTAAAAAATTAATAAATCTGGGTGTTCCCTTAAATCCGCATTATAAATATTTAACTACAGACTGGCCTTGGTTAAAAAAATATCTTGCAGACAAATATATTCCAAAAAATGCAAAAGAAGTTTTAAATAACTCTTTTAACCTCTATATTAATGAAAATTATACAAAAAAAGACATAGATTTTATTGTTGAAAAAATCTCTTTTCTTGAAAAATGCTATCATAAATAGTCAATGAAAAAAGTTGGAATTATTAGTTATCATGGAGTTGGGCATTTAAAGGTTTTAAACATTGCAAACGATTTAGTTCAAAAAAACTATGATATTTCCATATATGCTTTTCCATTTAGAAAAACTAAAAAAAGAAATAAAGCAAAAATCTATTTTAAAGACAGACCAGATCCAATATTAAAAAGATTTGATTTTAAAAATTTTTGTAAAAAAAATAAAATTAAATATTACAAGATGAGTGGTTGGAATAGCGAAAGTTTGAAACTGTTTAATAGGAATAATAAAAATAAGGTTTATTTGCACTGTATAAAAAAAATTATCCCAGAAAATTTTATAAGAGGTAATATAATATTAAATGCTCACCCTGGTATATTGCCATTGGCCAGAGGTATTGATTCTTTTAAGTGGACAATAGTTAATACTTTACCGATTGGCGTCACATTACACAAAATTGATAAGTTTATTGATTGTGGAACGGTTTTAAAGCGTTCTTATGTATATATTGATAAATTTGATAATTTATCCGATATTGTAAAAAAATCTTTTAATTTAGAATGTTTTTTATTATCCAATTTCGAATCCTATATTAAAAATCTTAAAAAAAAGGTAAACATCCAAAATTCATCATTTTACTTTTCAAAAAAAATAAGTACATCTGACGACAAAAATATAAATAAAATTTTTAAGTCAAAAATTAATAAATTTAAAAAAAAATTTGAATATTATACTAATAAAGAAACTTTAAGATAAAAAAATGAATATTCTTGGTTTACATGGAGGATTTTATATAGGGCAACATGATGCCAGTGTCACTTTAATTCAAAATGGAAAAGTAACTTTTTCTGTTGAAGAAGAAAGATTAATAAAAGTAAAATCCCCAAGGGGTATAGAACCAGTCGAAGGTGTTAGGCAGGCTTTAAAAAATTCAAAACTTGACATCAAAGATATAGATTATATTTCTCACCCCGGAAGTACTTATAAAGATATAAAAGTAAGATTAAAAAGTTTTTTCATACATTATTTTGGCTATTGTCCTAAAATTGAAATCGTCAATCATCAGTTGTCACATCTAGCTTCATCTTACTTCTATTCTGGATTTAAGTCTGCAGCATGTATTTCTTATGATGCTTATGGTGACAGATTGAGTGGTGCAATTGCAGTTGCTAAGAACAAAAAAATAAAAATTTTAAAGGAAATACCTTTAGATAATTCTCTTGGTTCTTATTATGCATTATTCACTAACTATCTAGGTTTTGATGTTGCAGAAGATGAATATAAAGTTATGGGAATGGCTGCTTATGGAAAAAAGAATTATAATATTGAAAAAGTTTTATCTTTAAAAAGCAATGACTTTTATAAGTTGAATAATTCTTTTCTTAATAAATCAAAAAGCTCTCCAACAGGTAACAATCAAGGATCATTTTATTCAAATAAATTGGTTAAATTATTAGGTAATCCAAGAAAACGCGAGGAAAAATTTAATCAGAGACACTTTGATATCGCAAAATCTGTGCAAGAACATTTAGAAAATGCGTGTATTAGAGTAATAAAAAAAGCAATTAAATTAACAAATGAAAGAAATATTTGTTTATCTGGGGGTGTAGCTTTAAATTGTAAAGCTAATGGTATCCTAAAAAAACTTCCAGAAGTTAATAAGCTCTTTGTGCAACCTGCTGCATCAGATAGAGGACTTTCATTAGGATGTGCGGCCTACACCCATGTTAAATATTCAAAAACTAAATTACTTCCATTGAGAAATTTATATCTTGGCCCTAGATATTCATTAAAAAAAATAGAGAAAAATTTAAAACTTTGTGGACTAAAATATAAAAAAATCTCAAATCCTGAAAAATTAGCAGCAAAAAAAATATTTGAAGGTAAAGTCATTGGATGGTTTCAGGGTAGATCAGAAATAGGCCCAAGAGCTTTAGGTAATAGGTCTATTCTTGGAGATGCTTCAAATAAAAAAATGAAGGATATTATTAATAAAAAAGTTAAATTTAGGGAGGAATTCAGACCCTTTGCACCTTCTTGTATTGAGCAAAAAGCAAAAAAATATTTTAAAATTTCAGATAATTCTCCTTTTATGACGGCAGCTTGTTTTGTTAAAGAAAAATATCAAAAGTTATTACCGTCAATAACACATTTAGATAAAACAGCTAGATTACAAACTGTAAATAAAGTTCAAAATATTAAATACTATAAGTTATTATTAGAGATAGAAAAATTAACAGGATTTCCAATTGTTCTAAA
>MDTD01083805.1_pt1 | contig 13457 bp, 13 predicted proteins | sample 811221 | NCBI WGS metagenome assembly MDTD01 (sample SAMN05326646, study PRJNA326480) | marine metagenome | isolation source: seawater | place: Pacific Ocean: South West | collected 2011
AGGTGCGGCTCAAGGGGGAGACGCTTGAGGTGAGGCCGACCACGCACAGGAGGTTGAAGATACAAGATCCCACCGCATTACCGAGAATGATATCTCCCTGCCTTCTCATGGCCGCAACAATGGATGTGGCAAGCTCAGGTAGCGAGGTCCCAAAGGCAACGATGGTCAAAGCAATGGTTGCCTCCGGAACACTGAAGTGACGGGCAATGTTGCTTCCTCCTGCCACTAATCGATCCGCCCCGATGACCAAGGCCGTAACGCCTGCCAGCAGAAGCCCGATGTTTGCGAAAGTTTTCTTGCGGGATCGCTTGGCAATCTCGTCGTCTTTGGGCGTTACGGACCGGTCGCCAAGGCCGGTTCTTCTTGCCTCCCGCAAACTGAATCCAGTGTATGCGATTACGGCGGCGAACAGGCAGAGACCCTCGACCTGCTGAATGACACCGTCACGAAGGAGGAGAATAAATACGACGGAGATAACGAGAAGAAAGGGCATCTCTCTGTTGATGACCTGTCGATCTACGGGCATGGGACGGATCGCCGCTCCAACACCGAGGATGAGCGCGATATTGCAAATATTGGATCCGACAACATTTCCGAGAGCCATATCTCCCTTGGGAGGTTCGAGGAGATTTGCCTGCAGGCTGACGAGGAGCTCCGGGGCACTCGTGCCAAACGCGACGACGGTAAGGCCCACTACGAGTGGAGAAATCCCCATCATGAGCGAGATTTCCCGGGCTCCCTTGACCAGCCATTCTCCGCCAAAATAGAGAAGGGTTAGACCAATGATGAGCCAGAGACAGTCTACGAGAAGGTCCACTGGGAGATACCCTGTAGGAACGTTCTCGAAACTCTACTCAAAAATCCTATGCGAATTCCTTTCCCTTGAATGCTGGAAACGCTAACTCCCCGGCATGACAGAGCACCGTATTGCAGTTCTTCCCGGTGACGGGATTGGCCCTGAAGTCATGGACGAGGCACTCAAAGTCCTTAGGGGCATTGCAGAAAAATACAGTCTGGAGATCGTTTGTCGGGAGTTTGCAGTGGGAGGTGCAGCTCTTGATGCTACAGCGAATACCACTCCCTTGCCGGAAGAAACACTCGAAGGGTGTGAGAATGCATCAGCTATCCTGTTTGGCTCGGTGGGTGGCCCCAAGTGGGAGAGCCTTCCGCCTGACATTCAACCCGAAAGAGGCGCCCTTCTGCCACTCAGAAAGCACTTTGGGCTCTTTGCGAATCTGAGGCCGGGGGTGTGTCATCCGGCCTTGATCGACGCATCGCCCGTAAAGAACAACCTGATCCCAGATGGGTTCGATGTTCTTTGTGTGCGTGAGCTCACGGGAGGGATCTATTTTGGGAGCCCAAAGGAGCGGCGTGAAGAAGACGGCGAGGAGATAGCGGTGGATACCATGGTTTATCGTACCGGTGAAGTTGAGCGTATCGCACGGGTGGCTTTCCAAGCTGCGATGGTTAGAGATAAGCGGGTCTGTTCAGTAGATAAGGCCAACGTGCTTCAGAATTCGATGTTGTGGCGAGAGACGATGGTTCGAGTGGCGAAGGATTACCCGGAGGTTCAACTCTCTCATCTCTATGTAGACAATGCCGCGATGCAGTTGATTCGCTACGCTCCCGACTACGATGTCATAGTGACGGGAAATCTCTTTGGTGATATCTTGTCCGATGAAATGGCGATGATTTCGGGTTCGCTTGGCATGTTGCCCAGCGCGAGCCTTGGGTCTCCAGATGCTGAAGGATTGAATTTTGGGCTCTACGAGCCGAGTGGTGGATCGGCGCCTGATATTGCAGGTCAGGGCATCGCCAATCCAATCGCTCAGATACTCTCCTTGGCGATGCTTCTTCGTTATTCCTTGGGAGAGCACGCTGCAGCCGATTCCGTGGATAAGGCGGTGGAAGAAGCTATCGCTGCGGGCTACCGGACCGGGGATATCTACAGCGGGTCGGAGAACGAGAAGCTTGTAAACACCAGTGATATGGGTAGCGCCATCTTGGAACGGCTGTAATCTGGTGATATGGTCCCCGCTGCATCTACAGGGCTCTAAGGGATGAGAGGTCTTTAAATTCAGGGCCCACAAATTGTTGGGCCGTGCTTGCGGCAGGGATTAAGCGTGGTCACGGGTGAGATCCTGACGAGACCTTAGGAGGAGGTTAAAACGATATGTTTAAGAAAACTAAACTATCTACTAGCCAATAATAATCTAATTGGGTATCCTAACCCTAGGTCCCCTGCCCTTTTTTACCTTCACCCGAAAATATGCCATGGCCGCTGGAACTGAACATACCCAACACCTCCGTCTGAGAGAAACTCAGATGAGCTTGAGAGACGAGCTTCCAACGCCTCCTGCGGGCGAAGATTTCGAGGGGCAGCTACGGGAAGCACAGCAGCAGTTGGAAGTGCTGCAGCAGCAGAGAGAGCAACTTGAGCAGCAAAAGTGCGAAATGGATGAGTTGAACCGCCGAAAGGAAGAGTTCCTCAGCGGTCAGATTGAAATCACAGAGCGGCTTTCAACCTCTCTTACCTCAATCGATAGAGAGCTTTTTGAGTTGCGGCAGGAGTTGGAGGATCTCGAGCAGACTCGGCAATCCTTTGCAGCCCACCTTACTCGAATAGAAAAGGTGGAGCCTGAAGGTTGGCAGCGGGATGCCTTTAATGGAGAGCTTACCCGTGCACTGTCCATGCTCGACCAAGCAGAGGAGGAGTTTGATAGTGCTGTAGCTCACTTTTCTGGAGGAAGGGCTGGAGGTGTCTTTGGTTCTCTCTCTTCAGGCCACAAGTCGAGACTGGGTGAAAGCTTTGGTGCGAGTTTGAAGGCAGGTTTTGCTTACAATCTTCCACTCCTGCTTCTGGGTGTTCTCGCCCTTATCATCATGCTCTACAAGTAAATGGGCTTCTTTCGCAAAAAACCGAAGACTGGGATCTCGCTGGGCGCAAGAGAGGAAAAGCTTTTGGCCCGGATCAGTGAGTTGGAGGAGTTTATTGAGGGTGCTCCGGAGCGGATAAGAATCAAGATGGAGAAGGAGATTTCAACGATGCCACCTCCCGATGACCTCGACGACCGGCGGCGCGAACATAAGTTCTATTCCAGATTGAGTCGTGGTGAGATTCGCAACGAGCACCGCTATCAAACTAGGAGCGCGTTCGTCTTCCTCCTACTCGTTATCGGAATACTTGCCCTCACGGTGTGGATCTATTCAGTGCTTCAGGCCGTCTAGGCACCTGATTGCGGAGCCTCAGAACGGCGTGCGAGGTGTTCTCTGGAAAATTTACCTTTAATCTGGAGAGTAACTCCCGAAGATCTCGTCTGTGAGCGAAATTCAATCCGGGTCCTCTGAGATCGACGTCAGATATACGGCGAACCTTGCGAGGTTAAGGCTTACGGATCAGGAGGTTACTCGTTTCCAGCAGCAGTTTGGAGATATCATGAGATTGGTTGATACTCTGACGGAGTTGAATGTTGAGGGTGTAGAGCCGACAGCCCACCCTGCTCCCGTGCTAGATGTTATGAGGGAAGATGAGGCGGAAGCGAACCTCACGAAAGATCGTGTCCTTGAAAATGCACCTGATAGCGCGTTAAACCAGATCAGAGTTCCCAAGGTCGTTGATGCCTGAAATCGCCTTGTGAATCTTGCCAGCTACAGTGTCGCAGAATTGCGCAGAATGCTTCTCGATGGCGAGACGACCTCACGGGAAATTGTTGAATCGGTAGCAACAGCAATCTCTGCTCAAGACGATATCATTGGAGGATACCTCAGTGCGGATTTTGAGCGGGCTGTCATAGAAGCAGAAGCAGCAGATCTTTCCCTTCCACTCGGGGGTATACCCATCGCGCTGAAGGATAATATCAACGCTTTGGACCACCCCTGTAGTTGTGGGTCTCGTTTTCTCGAAAGCGGCTATACCGCGCCTTACGATGCTACCGTGTCCGCCATGCTGAAGCAGGCTGGAGCTGTGCTCTATGGTCGCACAAATCTCGATGAGTTTGCCATGGGCTCTTCGACTGAGAATTCTGCATTGAAGCAAACCCGGAACCCTCATGATACAAGTCGAATTCCGGGAGGCTCGTCAGGTGGCTCCGCAGCAGTAGTTGCCGCGGATATGGCGGTTGCCGCCCTCGGCTCTGATACCGGAGGTTCAATTCGACAGCCTGCCAGTCATTGTGGCGTTGTTGGACTGAAGCCCTCATATGGGCGCGTTTCGCGCTATGGACTCGTAGCTTTCGCCTCGTCATTGGATCAGATTGGTCCCGTTACCAAGACGGTGGAAGATGCAGCTCTCGTGCTTCAAGCCATTGCGGGTGACGATCCCAGGGATTCGACCTGCCTCCCTGCTGAGGTGCCTGACTACGCTCGCAGTCTCGATAAGGGAATTGCAGGGATGCGTATTGGACTTCCACGCGAATTTTTTGCGGATCAAGCCCTGGATCCGGGTGTGCGTTCAAAAGTAGAGAAGGCCATCGGCCTGCTCGAGAATCAGGGTGCAGAATTGGTGGAAATCTCTCTCCCTTCTACCGAATACGCGGTCGCTGTTTATTATATTCTCGCACCCGCCGAGGCGTCGTCGAATCTCAGCCGCTATGATGGTGTTAGATACGGTAAGCGTATCGATAATGGAGATGGTATTGTTCCAATGTATCGTGAGACCCGGGCGGAGGGATTTGGTCCAGAAGTGAAGCGTCGCATTATCCTTGGCACCTATGTCCTCAGTTCAGGTTACAGCGGGAAGTATTACCTTAAAGCCCAGAAGGCGCGCACCCTGATCCAAAAGGAATACCAGGAGGCGTTCAAGGATGTCGATGTGATTATGGGACCTGTAAGCCCCACCCCCGCGAGGAAGATCGGGGAACATTCCGACTCTCCCCTGGAGGACTATCTCGCCGATGTATATACGATCAGTGCTAACCTTGCAGGCGTTTGCGGATTAAGTGTCCCGTGTGGGACGGTGGATTTTGAAGGAAGCGTACTCCCGGTCGGACTGCAGATTCTTGGGCCTCATCTCGCAGAGCCGCAGATACTGCGAGCCGGCAGAGCGTGGGAGAAGATAAGGGATTCCAGTTAGACTATAATTCGGGGCCTCGATCCCGTTCTTCACCGGCAACCTCAAGCGCTGCAATGGCAGACATTAGCTGGTCTGCAATCCGCTGATAGCTCTCTCGCGATTTTTCCTTTAGGTCGTCCGGATCGAATACCACCGGATCTCCGATAATCACCTGAATCCTGTGTGGGCGGAAGCGGCCTCCCTTGGGCCACGACTCGTAGGCGCCAAAAATTCGTATCGGTTGAACGGGAACCCCGCTTTTAGCCACCAACATTCCGATTCCCGCCTTGGCTCTGGTGAGTTCGCCGTTTTCGCTCCGTGTGCCTTCCGGGAACATCAGGACGCGTTCGCCATGCCGCAGCTTTTTAAGAATCGATTTCATGCTTTGGAGATCCGCATGATCTCGGTCGATCGGGAAGGCATTTAATCTAGGGTAAAGCCATCCGCCAAACTTCCGGAACAGGGTCTTTCGTGCGAGAAAAGCAACCGAAGTCTCATAGGCGGTCGCGACGACCGGAGGATCGAGATAGCTGGTGTGATTAGCGGCAATAATAGCTCCTCCCTGGTGAATACGTTTATCGGCCCCAATGACTTCAACTGCCCCCCCAGTCGCTGAAAAAGTTGAACGCGCAAACGCTCTTGCTATCCAGTAGAGTGTTTTCATCCCTCTACGTCTTGGGAATTCCTGGTAAACCAACCGAGCTCCCGCAAGTTGCTCAGTGAGTGCTCGACGACTTCGTCGATGGTCAGCTGGGAACTGTCAATGACCACGGCCCCATCTGGCACGACCAATGGTGCTGTTTTTCTGGATCGGTCAAGCCGGTCGCGTTCACTAACGGAATCAGTGAGTCCCTCAGCAGCCCTACGCTCGCTACGGACTGACTCCGAGGCTTCGATGTAAATCTTGTAGGGGGTTTCGGGAAAGACGACCGATCCAATGTCCCGCCCTTCCATGACGAGATCACTTTGCTTGAGTAGGCTGCGTTGAAGGTCCACCAGTTGCAGCCTGACCTCCGGAATCGCCGCTACTCCAGAAACCGAGGCGTTGACCGTCTCGGACCGGAGGGCTTCCCCCGGATGCTCTCCGCTCACCAGAATTCGGGAGACTCCGCCTTCCACGGTGCAGGATAGTTCCAAACCTCTGAGAATGCCCAAGACCTCATCGGCACTTGATGGGTTCGCTCCATGTTGAAGAACGGATAGAGTGACAGCCCGATACATCTCCCCCGAGTTCACCATTGTGAGCCCAAGGGTTTGCGCAAGAACCTTGGCGACGGTGCTTTTACCTGATGCTGCTGGGCCATCGATGGCAATTGCGTCGAATGGTGTAGGTCGATTTGCCATAGGCTATTGCACTTTGATACCGCAGACTCTGCTGAAGTCCTGCTCGAACCCAGGATAAGAAGTCGCAATACATTCCGTGTTCCGGATGAAGGTGTCTCCCTCAGCAAATAAGCCAGCAATACTGAATGCCATTGCGATCCGGTGATCTCCAAAGCAATCCAAGCTCGCACCGTGAAGGTTTGCTCCCCCATTGATGGTCATTCCGTCTTCATGCTCAGTTACATTTGCACCCATCGCCTGAAGATTTTCTACGACGGTTCGAATTCGGTCACTTTCCTTAACCCGCAATTCCGCCGCATCCCTGATAGAGGTGGTGCCTTGTGCAAGGGCGCCTGCAACCGCGATGATAGGAATTTCGTCGATGAGGTTCGGGATTTCTCCTCCAGAAATTTCGGTTCCCTGAAGTTCGCTTGCATAAACCGCGAGATCGCCTGCCGGTTCCCCTCCTCCCGTGTGAGTAACAGACTGGTTAATCCGCGCACCCATTCTGAGAAGAACTTGAAGAACCGCGGTTCTTGTTGGGTTTAAACCCACCCCCCTGACTGTGAGGTGCGAGTTTTTCTTGGCAGCCGCAGCGACCAGCCAGAACGCCGCGCTTGAAATATCGCCTGGGATATCCAAATCGCGCGCTTCAGGGGTCTGGCCCCCTTCGATGCTGATTTCATTACCTTCGCGCCTGACTCCGATGCCGAATTCGGTGAGCATACGTTCGGTATGATCTCTCGTGGTCGCGGGTTGTTCTACGGTCGTCGTTCCCTTCGCAAATAGTCCTGCAAGCAGGACGGCACTTTTTACCTGTGCACTCGCCACTGGCATGACGTAGCGGATAGGTTCCAGCGAGCGTCCCTGAAAGATTAGTGGAGCATGCCCTTCTCTTTCTCCAGCCGACCTTACGTGACCACCCATATCCTCAAGGGGTTTGATGATTCTCCCCATCGGACGAGAGCAAAGAGAGCTGTCACCGGTGAGAGTACTTTCAAAATTCTGACCTGCGAGAATGCCGGCGAGCAGACGCATGCCCGTCCCTGAATTGCCACAGTCGATTGCAGTGGGCGGACTGGAAAGGCTCATCGAAGTGCCATCTATTATGATCTCGGTTGGGCCATGATCATTAGCCTCGATATAGTCGCATTCCACCCCGAGACTCTCCATCGCCCTGAGCGTGTTGAGGCAATCTTCGCTAGGAAGGTAATTGCTAATCCGGCAGGGGCCATTTGCTAGACCGGCGATGATAGCCGCACGGTGCGAAATACTTTTGTCGCCGGGCACCGTAATTTCCGAAGAAAATCCGTCAACAGCCCTGACGGTAAGTGAATTGGACGAAATCATTGCTCTGCTCGATCAAGGGTTTCGCGTCTGATTCTACCATCCTTAAGGACCCTCAAGACTTCGGCCCGATCTTGCTTTGTGAGATCTTCGGCCATTTTGGAGAGAGTCAAGGCGGCGTTCCGCAAGGGATCGACAATCTGGGAGCGGTTCTGAAGGAGAATCTCTGCCCACATCGAGGGGTCTCCGGCGGCTACCCTGCTAGTATCGCGCAGACCTTGACCGGAAAAGCTGCCATCCTCGACATTCTTCAAAGCCGTGATCGCACATACCGTGGCAAGAACGTGTGGCAGGTGGCTGATACGTCCGACCAGTCGGTCATGCTCCTGCGCGGTCATTACAGAGGTGGATGCGCCCAGGCCCTTCCAGAATCTCTCGAGTTGCATCACCAGTTCCTTGGTCTGCCGATGTTCGTTTGTAAGAATGCAGGATGCCCCGACAAAGAGATTTGCATCTGCTGCCCGGAATCCTGTCTTTTCAGAGCCAGCCATCGGATGGCTGCCGATAAAGCTAATACCCTTAGAGTCCATGAGTCGCCCGAGCGTTTGATGGGGCCAGACTTTCACGCTGCCGACATCGGTCACACAGACGCCCTTTTTAAGGCCGGCCTTCAAGATGCTCCGACCCAGCTCTTCTAGGCTTTCAATCGGAACGGCAAGGATAACAAGATCAGCTTCTGCGACAGCTTCGGCGAGATTGTCTGTGACATCTTGCAATCCAGAAGTCCGGATTTCGTGCACCCGAGCAGCATTTCTACCCCAGAGAACTAAAGACTTGTCTGGGTGTTTCTCGCGTAACGCCAAAGCGATAGATCCACCCAGGACGCCCGGACCTAAGACTGCGATGCGGCAAAATTCAGACACTCGAGCATCAAGAAAACAGGGCCCGGTGACTCTGACAAGGCCTTCTGCAGCTCATCTGAGGGCTAAGGTGCAGTTTTCAGGGCACCCGAAACTTATGGTCTGGGTCGGGGTCGTTTGGATCACGCACCAAAGTGCCTGATGGAATAGCCCTGACGTCAACCGGATCATTCGTAAAGGGATTGAAAACAAAGCCTTCCTTGCCGGGGATGGGTACTGCAATCCTGTAATCCTGCCGTGGGGGAGGCTCTGAGACCGGATTTTGAGGATCAGGAGCCGGGTCGCCCGCGCTCGGTTCGCTCGAGATGCGGTCGCGAGACTCTTGGAGATCCGACTGCTGTCCAGAAGTGATGTCCTGCCCTGGAGCTGGATCAGGGTATCCTCCCCGGGTTCCATTGGGGTTCGGATAAGGATAGTAGCAGGAACTCATCAATGCGGCAATGAGGCCCAGCAGAAGAGGGGTGTGCTTATTCTTCATGGTAACGGACAGTGCTGAAGGCGGGAAAAACCGCACTTCGCTGTGGGGACATAATGCTTCCGCAATCCAAGGAGTCAAGTCGGGCTTGTTTCAAAGGATGGGAGTTCCCATCACCGTCCTCGGGAATGGACCTCATTCCCTTGGGAAGAATTCAAAGATATAACTAATCGACATAGATGTTTCACAACCCGCTACCATTGCCCAGAGACGTTCCCTGCGCCAGGATCCATTCGACGGGTTGCTTTTACCGCCCGCGGTTGGAGATGGTGTCGATTATGCCCAACGTGGGAGTCTCATCGCCCGTAGCCGTAAAGCAATTGCAGTCTCAATCTCAATCTTCCATTCTTTTCAGGTCACATGCCCGAATCCCCCATCGAAACCAGAGGTATTATTCGGGAAATACGCTCCGAGCGGGTCAGTGTGGTGGAACTTATAAACGGCAAGCTTATCGTCGGACACCTACCGGGTCGCCTCGCGGATCTTGCCTCTTCGCTGGCTCCGGGAGTTCACGTGTGCTTGGAAATGACTCCGTTTGACTTTGAAAAGGGCCGGATTTCTGGCATCGCTAGACATCCCGATGAGTAGAAAACAGCACTTTATTCTTGGGACAGCGGGCCATATCGATCATGGGAAGTCCTCCCTTGTGAGGGCTCTTACTGGCACGAATCCTGATCGTCTGCCGGAAGAGCAGCGCAGGGGTGTGACAATTGAACTTGGATTCGCCCACCTCACGCTGCCAAATCCCGCAGAAGAAGGCGAGCTCTTGGAGATCGGAATCGTCGACGTTCCCGGTCATGCCGATTTTGTCAACAACATGGTCGCTGGCGTGGGCGGAATGGATGTGGCTCTTTTTGTGGTTGCTGCTGATGACGGGTGGATGCCCCAATCGGAAGAGCACCTTCATATTCTCACTTTTCTCGGAGTTGAAAGGGCAGTCGTCGCCCTCACCAAATCTGATCTCGCAGAGGATCTCGAATTCTCATTGGAGTTTGTGAAAGATGGCCTCAGTGGCACTATCTTGGAAAATGCTCCTGTCGTGCCCGTTTCGTCAACGACCGGCGATGGGATTGATATTCTTCGTGAGGCCTTGGGGGCTCAGTTCGCTACCGCTCCTTCTCCTCCCGACTTTGGCAAGCCAGTTCTTCCAGTGGATAGGGCCTTCTCGGTGAAGGGAATAGGAACGGTGGTTACCGGCTCTCTGTCGGGGGGCTCCTTGGATGTTGGAGATCAGCTAACGCTTCAACCGTCCGGCTTCACCACCCATGTTCGCGCCATTCAAAATCATAGTGCGGCGGTCGAGCGAGCTGAGCCCGGCATGCGGACTGCCCTCAGCGTCCCAGATCTACCGGTTGGATCAAGGGAACGCCCGGGAGTTCGGAGAGGAACCCTTTTGACCGGCACGGAAGCTCCCCCACCACATGACAGCATTAACATTCAGGTAACAAGATTGGAGCGGCCTATTCCGGGTCAGCTTGGCACAAAGCGTGACCTTCCCACAGGAAGAAGAGTGAGGGTGCACCATGGATCAGGAATTATTGGCGCGCGCATCTTTCTCATCACTCAAAAGTCGTTGTCTCCCGGAGAGGTAACGCTCGCACAGCTCCGGCTGGATGAGCCACAGGCGATGATGGTTGGCGATCGCCTTGTCCTGCGCGACTGGTCCGGTGAGGCGACGCTTGGCGGTGGGGTGATTCTCGAAGCCGCCGCTAGTCGGAAAAAAATTGGCAGCGAGGAACAGATACGCTTTTTAAGAACGCGGGTTTCTGGCCTTGGGGATCTTTCCATTCTACTGGAGTCCGTGATCGAGCGAGACCGTCTGGTTGACCTCACCCACGAGACGTCACGCTTGAAGTTTTCAGAACAGCAGGTGGATGCCGTGGTTGAGGCAATGCTAGCTGCTGAAAGGATAGGTGAGGTTTCTTCTTACCTCTGCGATGTCTCCTGGTGGGAATCAATTATTGATCGGGCGTGTAACTTGATCGGCGCTTATCATAAACGGAATACCGATCTCCCGGGGCTCTCGCTCGAGGATCTTCGAATGGACATCATTCAGCGCCTACCTGATCCGGAAATATTTGACGCGCTGATCGGGTGCCTCAAGAAACGTTCGGTATCACAGCATGGCACCTATCTTGCCGAGGATTCCTTTACGCCCACTCTTGACGCTGAGGTGCGTCTAGCTGCCGACCATATCCAAGAGGCGTTGAGAAGTGAGCCGATGAACCCTCCGGGGCGGGCGGAGTTGTGTGAATGCGGGAATTCAAGGCGCGCACTCTCTTTTCTTATCAGGAGTGGTTCGGTCGTCGAGTTGAGCGATAAGGTTGTTATTCTTACCGAGGTTTACAAACAAGCATCTGAGCGGATTCTCGCTTTCTTGGGCCAACATGATCGAGCGACTGCCAGCGAACTTCGGCAGCATCTGGAAACCAGTCGCCGGGTGATCATGCCTCTCCTTGAAAGAATGGACGGTGAAGGGAAAACAAGGCGTGATGGAGATTTTCGGACTTTAGCCTGAGAGCGCGACTTTCTTCTGGATTGCGCTCCGATGTTTATTGAGCGTGCAGATGATGTGGCCTCCCCGAGAGATGGCTGAAGGGTGCTGTGACCAGCAACAAATGATCCGGACTCTTCAATCGAAAATTAACCCAATCAGAATAAGTGTGAGACCACCAAAGAGAAACCCGACTGCAACGAATGGAGCACTAGAGTTTTCCTTTCGCCCTTCTCCCTCTTGTGTCTTGAAGCTGTGACAAACGAGAAAGCGCAGGCCGCCGAGACAGAGGGCGGTGGGGCCGGCATAGAAAGTCATGGAGGCTCGAATCAATGCATCAAATCCGTTGCTTGTGACCGAGTCGGGCCCCAGTCCATCGCGGAGAATCCAAGCAAACGGTGCCACTCCCAGAACAGTGATAAGAAGTAGGGAGTCTATTAGAACGAGGATTACTTTGTGTGCTGAAGGATTCAATTGTAACGAATTGGAAAGGCCGACAGAGGCGACTCGTTCATCTCAGTAAAAGGCGGTGAATTGTGGGGCTGAGATTGAACCCCCGGTATTAAACCATCACGTAATTCGGTGGTTAGCGGTTTTATTCCAACGATCCAACTGTTTTTTCACGATCAACGACACATTGGATTGTAGAGAATTCCTGACGGTTTTTCACTGGATCAGGTCTCGTCTGGTCCCTCGCAAAACAATTTGCACTTTTTTGAAAATTGCTTCAGGGCAGCTCGGTTGGATCAGTAACAGGCAGTTAGTCGTAGGAGTGAGATCCAAGGTTCTGCATAACAAAAATACTCTAGACCCAAGGCTTTAGCGATCTCACTCCGGCGATGAAGCTGCCTCCTTTATTTTGTTGGTTAGCCTTGCAGTAAAACGGATATAGGGTGAGAACGCATCTCTTTCATGACCTTGTCTGCATCGCGTCTCAAGATTGCTCTCTTATCGTCATTTGGATGGGGTTTGACCTTGGTTGCTACCGCTGTCGCCCAGGAAGAAGAGGTCGGGAAAGGGGCGGAAGATACGGATTACCGCTTCAATGGACGAATCAGCCGGAATGTGCTCGAGAACTATCTCTCTCGGAGTGCCACCGTTGCATCTCTGCTTCATCTGACCTCTGAGGATGACCTGCGAATGATGCGAAACACCGGAGTCAAGTTTGCCGGCCGAGTGATCTGGATGTGGGGCAACGAATCAAGGATCGATGAATTGATTGATCGGGCCCAGCCATTTGTAAAGAAGTTGCATGATATGGATCCTGATCTTGTTTTGCAGGGAGCAATCTTCGAAGTGGTTACCCCTGATGTCGAAAAGATCGCAATCCCGGAGGAGGTGTTCCAGGAGTTTGGTTTGCCGGTAGAGGCAAGAAACTTCCAATACAAAAAAATGCTCTACCGATTCCGGCATCGCCATAACCATTGGTATAAGAACGCCTCAGTCCCTGATATGAGCCGTCTGGAGACTAGGATGTGGTTCTTTTATGTCGCGACACGCTGGATAGATCTGGGCTTGGAGGGAATCCATATCGGGCAGGTGGCGCTTATGGATGATTGGGACCGTGACCACCGTCACTGGCGCGATCTGCTATCACGTATCCGAGCATTTGCCCGGTTGAATGCTCGTCGTCACTTGGTCCTCATCGATGCTCACGTTCCCGGTGGCGGTATCGTGCATGATGGGAATCTCATGTTTGATTTTCACTCGTTTCCCTGTCGCCCCAAGGCGGTTGAGGGGAAGCCGTATGAGGCCATCTTGGAAAAGGGCTACAGCGATGCGATTTATGGCCGAAGCAAGGGTGGTGTAACGCCGAGTGGATGGGTGTGCACCTCCCTTCCTTATATTGTGGAAATCGACAACTTCGGGCCTTCTGACCATCCTGGAGAATACCGATCTGGTGAACCA
>MDTD01176636.1_pt1 | contig 13457 bp, 11 predicted proteins | sample 811221 | NCBI WGS metagenome assembly MDTD01 (sample SAMN05326646, study PRJNA326480) | marine metagenome | isolation source: seawater | place: Pacific Ocean: South West | collected 2011
AATATAATAATCTTCTACAATTTAATTACATTTGTCCACAAAGTTAAATCACCTTAACAACTATAAATATGGATTTGAGTTCTAAGTTTAACAACAAGGTTGCCGCTAAGTACCAGATATACAACAGTTTGTTCCTTACGCTTCCTTTTGAAGAAATAACAAACACAGGTGTTTTGTTGCCTGTTTTGTTTAAGGAATGTCAAGAAGGTTTTGATAGTAAGCTTAATCCTACAGACATCATAGACTCCTTTTTTAAAAAGCATGCCGGTGTAAGAAAAGAAAGTGAAAAAATTGAATTGCTTTTTAAATTCATACAATACATTGAAAGACAGGTGGTTCTTTTTGATGCTGTTGAAGACGCTGCGTTTGAACAAATCAACGATTTAAACGGAAACGGTACTGTTCGATATGTTTTTAATCGCGCTGTATCTCAACAAAAAGTTGACAAACTAATCAAAAAACTAGAGGAATTTAAAGTTCGAATTGTGTTGACCGCTCACCCTACTCAGTTTTATCCAGGAAGGGTACTTTCTATTATTGGAGAGCTTGAAGATGCAATAAGAGACTCAAACCTTCAAAAAATTAACGAACTGTTACAACAGCTGGGAAGGACTGCTTTTGTGTCCAAAGAAAAACCAACACCATACGATGAAGCAATTCGGTTAATGTGGTACTTGGAAAATGTGTTTTATCACTCTGTTGGAAACGTTCATGCTCGAGTTAGAAGGGAACTCGCGAAACAAGGTGTTTCAGATTACGACAAAGACATCATAAACATTGGTTTTTGGCCTTGTGGTGACCGAGACGGAAACCCGTTTGTAACTTCCGAAATAACTCTAGAAACTGCTCGAAAGTTAAGACACAAGATATTTATTTGTTATTTCCGTGATGCAAAAAAATTACGAAAAAGAATGACCTTTACAGGTGTTGATCAATTGGCAGAAAAAGTATACAACAAAATTTCCGCCACTATTTTTAATACAAAAGGAAGAAGATACCAAACAGCACAAGAAATCATCAATGATCTTGAAGCCATAAAAAAATACATTACTAAACATCATCAAAGTTTGTTTGTTGAGGTCGTAGATGACTTCATAGTAAAGGTGAAATTATTTGGTTTTCACTTTACCAATATGGACATACGGCAGGATTCCAGAATTCACACGCAAGTTATTGCAGAAGTTCTAGAGGCCGCTAAGTCAGGAAAATTAGGTGATAGTGTTAAAGGGAAAATACCTAACAACTACGAAAAGCTTTCTGAAAACAAACAAATTGATGTCTTAACCCAACTAGAAGGGAATATTGACCCAGACTTGTTCGAAACAGAGATTGTTAGAGAGACGTTAAAATCTTTCTATGTTATGAAAACAATTCAGGAGGAAAATGGAGAGACGGGCTGTCATCGGTATATTATTTCAAATACTCAAAGCTCCAAAAACATGTTTGAAGTTTATGCTTTAGCAAGAATGTGCGGATGGGAAAAAGACAAAATGACATTTGATATTGTTCCACTATTGGAAACGGTTGAAGACCTTGCAAACGGAGAAGACATCTTTAATTTCATGTATAGCCATCCTGTTTATGTTGAACATCTTAAAAAAAGAAATAAGCGACAGTATGTAATGCTTGGTTTCTCTGATGGAACTAAAGATGGAGGTTACTTAAAAGCTAACTGGTCTATATTCACGGCAAAAGAAACACTATCGGGAATATCAAAAAAGAATAGAATAAAAATCGTATTTTTCGACGGTCGAGGAGGACCACCTGCAAGAGGTGGAGGAAATACAAACAAATTTTACTCTTCATTGGGGGATAAAATTGAAGACCACGAAATTCAACTAACCATTCAAGGGCAAACTATATCTTCAAATTTTGGAACATTAAACTCCTCTCAATATAACTTGGAACAGTTTTTCTGCGCTGGTTTGGAGAATTCCGTTTTTAAGGGAGATGTGGCAAAAATGACCGATGAACAAAGAAAGATAATGAATGAATTGGCGGAACTTGGGTTTGAAGCTTACAGCAACTTTAAGGAAGATCCGAAATTCATTGACTACTTAGAAGACGTGTCTGTACTTCAATACTACGGAAAAACAAATATTGGATCTAGGCCAAGTAAACGAAAATCGGCCGCAAAATTAAGTTTGTCTGACTTAAGAGCAATTCCTTTCGTTGGAGCTTGGACTCAAATGAAACAGAATGTACCAGGATTTTATGGTGTTGGTGCTGCGCTTAAAAAATATGAGGACGAAGGAAATCTTGATAAAGTAAAAGACTTCTATAAGAAGTCTCTATTCTTCAGAACGCTTATCGACAATTCTATGCAATCCATTTGCAAAACGTATTTCCCACTTACTTCCTATCTTGAAAAAGATAAGAAATTTGGTAAGTTCTGGAGAGGGATTTACAATGAATATGAGCAAACAAAAAGATTGCTTTTAGAAATTTCCGGGCAAAAATCACTTTTGGAAAAATCTCCAAATATCAAAGCATCAATTCAATTGCGGGAAAACATTATTCTTCCCTTAATTACAATTCAACAATATGCCCTGATGCAGGTTAAGGCAATTGAAAAGGGTGACAAAAAAGGAGCGAAGTGGAAAGATGCGTATGAAAAAATGATCATAAGAGCATTCTTTGGAAGTATTAATGCTTCTCGAAACGCCGCTTAAGTATGACCATAAAAAATTGAAAGGGTAGGTTGTTTCCTACCCTTTCGTTTTTAACATTTAATGTATGAATTCGGAAAACATTGCAGACAGTCCTTTGAAGCAAGCTAGATATGACAGAGCATATCTAAGAATGGCTACCGAGTGGGCAAAATTAAGTCATTGCGAAAGAAGACAAGTTGGGGCAATAATTGTAAAAAACAACATCATTATTGCTGATGGATACAACGGAACACCAAGTGGATTTGAAAATTGTTGCGAAGACAGCAATGGCGATACCCACTGGTACGTTTTGCACGCTGAAGCCAACGCAATACTCAAATTGGCAAAATCAAACAACAGAGGACAAAACTCTACGCTTTACATAACCCTTTCTCCTTGTAAAGACTGCAGCAAGCTAATTTTACAAGCTGGAATAAAAAGAGTTGTATACATAAATAGATACAAAGATTCTGAAGGTATTGACTTTTTAAGCAAAGCAGGTATTGACGTTGTTCAAATAGAGAACCCTTTTTCTGAAGATGAAAAATAACAAGCTTATTTTCAATTACATTCCTGTCATTTCAGCCATATTTCTTGTCATCGGTTTATTCCTTGGTAAATTTTTATATGAGGACACTTCCCAAAGCACGTCAATATTTTACGGCAACTCTGAAGGGAAAGTAGATGAAGTAATTGAGAAAGTAGTTGAAAACTATGTTGATCCTGTTAGCGAGAAAGAAATCACAGAATACGCCATAAAAAATATTCTTGCTCATTTAGACCCCCATTCATCATACATTCCCCCAAGAGATGTTAAAGCCGAAGAAGAGCAGTTGACAGGAAAATTTAATGGAATCGGTATAGAGTTTAGAGTGATTGACGACACAGTAATGGTTGTTGGCGCAATAAAAGGTGGCCCCTCTGAAAAAGCGGGGATACTTGCAGGGGATAGAATAATTGGACTAAATAAACAAAAAATTTCACTGGGTAAACTGCCAACTGATTCATTGATTAATAAATTAAAAGGAAAGGCTGGAAGCAAGGTAGAACTTATAATCATGAGACCATTTGATGAAGGCGAAATCATGGTTCCTGTAACGAGAGGTGAAATCCCTATTTTCAGCGTTAATGTTCAAATTATGCTTAATGAAGAAGTGGGATTGATTCGAATTAATCGATTTTCTTCTGAAACGTATTCAGAATTTAAAAACGCTGTAAAAACCCTGCAAAAAATTGGAGCGAAAAAGCTTGTTATTGACGTTAGAGACAATCCTGGAGGATACCTGATACCTGTTATTGATATTTGTGATGAATTGTTAAAGAAGGGGAAAAATATCGTTTATACAAAAGGAGAAAATGATAGAGAAGTATACAATTCAAATGATAATGGTGAGTTCACAAACATGGACTTAATTGTAATCACTAATCAAAAAAGTGCAAGTGCAAGTGAAATTTTAGCCGGCGCACTACAAGATAATGATAAGGCTATTATAGTTGGTAGAAGAACTTTTGGAAAGGGACTGGTTCAAACCATTTTAAAATTACAAGACAACTCGAGAATCAACCTAACTACCTCACGCTACTACACACCTTCTGGAAGATGTATTCAAAAACCTTTTAGGAAAGATGAAATTGAACGTTATCATTATGAAGAAATAAACCGATGGGAAAGCGGAGAATTGTATTCAGAGGATAGCATAAAGGTAAACGACTCGCTTAAGTTTAAAACTGTGAACGGGAGAATAGTTTATGGTGGAGGAGGTATTATTCCTGATGTTTTTGTACCATATGACACCACGATGAACAGTGATTTGTTTTTAGACATACGTTCTAAAAATTTAATCACAAACTTTGCCATTAAATTTTTCACTGCAAAAAAAATAAAAGGATTCGATTATGAAGAGGCTTTGCAAAACCTTGATTCTAATAAAATTGTAACTTCTTTCAAAACATTTTGTGAAACAAAAGGTGTTTTATGGTCAAAACAGGACTGGGAAATTTCCAAAAAATATATAATTAATAAACTATTCGCCTCTATTTTAAAAGTTCGATTTGGTAATAACGGTTATTTTAAAAAATCAGCCGAAATAGACAAAGATATTCAAAAAGCCTTAGAGCTTTTAAGCTCTAAAAAGTAAGGCATTACTTTTGATAATAAACTAAAAAATAAAAGAATATGATTCAATTAATTCCCTTACTCTTAATCTCGGCAGCATGTTTTATCAAGCCATCCATAACATCTTTTAAAGAAAAATTAGAATATCCAGGAATTCAAAACGGTACAACAATTGCCAACTACACGATCGAAATTGAAAATACTAAGGAGGATGAAATTGAAGTGGAAGGAATTTGGGTGAGAGGACGATGGATTAAGTTCACTCAAAAAAGTTTCTCTGGTAATCCAATTGTAATTAAAGCTCGTGTAAAGCACATTTACCCTGACTCTGTAAATAAGATTATTAACTCACCCACAAAAAACAAAAAAGATGAAGGAGCAATTAAATATAGAGTTAAAGGAAAAGAAAAGATACGGTATCTAGGAATAGAAAAAATAACACGAGAGCGACCTCTAGCAAGACCTTAAATTACTAAAATCTTATCTCTCGGAAGTAGCCAGTATCATTTATCTTTTGACTCTTTAATTTTGTGTTGAATTTCTTTAATTATTTTTCCGTCTTCATATACTGTAGTATGAGTTTTTTCACCACTTGCTGTGTATTTGTACATATTGCCTTTTAACAAGTATCCATTTTCAAAATAGCCTTCTCGAATCACCTGCCCATTTTTATTAAAAAACTGCCGCTCACCAGTACCATTCCATGGAGTGGTTTCCTTTTTTTCAATTGGCTTTTTAACAACAATCTTTTCTTTACTCAATTCTTTCTTGGGTACTTCTTTGGGTTTTTTAACTGTAATCTTTCCTTCCTTTTCCTGAGGTTTATATTTTTTTGTTTGTACAACATCCAGAGTACCATTTTGAAACAGTCTCTCGGACTTTACCGAACCGTCTAAATAATATTCAGTAATGGTTCCCGACTCCTTTCCATTGAACCACTCTCCCTCAACCATTAGTTGGCCGTTTTCATAAAAATATTTCTGGATACCTGTTCGTTGGCCGTTTTCATTGTAAGTCCAATCCTTTCGAATTTCTCCGTTTTCGTAATAATACTTGTACTCGCCTACCCATTTATTGTTTTTCCAAGTTCCTTCCTCTTTTTTGTTCCCGTTTTTGTAATAAAATACAGCATGACCATCTGGACGATTATTTAAGTAGGTTAAAACTTGCTTTACTTTGTTGTTGTTGTAGTAAAAAATCCATTTGCCAGTTTTTTTGTTGTCGGAGTAATCCCCTTCTTCAACCACCTGATTTTCATTGTAATTAGGAAGTTTTTTTATTTTATTGGTATACACCCAATGACCCTGTTTCATATTGTTTTCATCAACATGATTAAGCGTATCAATCGCATAAACATTTACGCAACAAAAAAGCAAGGCCATTGCACCTAAAAATCTTATTGTCTTTTTATTTGGCATTTCTTCGTCAAATAACCTGTGATACGTTTTCATATAGAAAAAGTTTTAAAAAATTAAGTTTATTTACTTTTCAGGTACGTGTTTTACCGTATTTACAATTCAAAAATACACTTAAAATTGAAAATATATAAACGGCTGAATATCCGCACTTTTGAATTGATAAATAATTAAAACAGCCGCAGCAGCTACAATACCAAGAGACGGCCACCATTTATTATTAAAAATTTCTTGAATCCTTATTTCAAATGAATCTGGAATTAAATGTATTAAGTAGCCAAAAAGCATGACTGCAAAAATTGATAATGTACTTGGGTTCGAAAAATATTCTGGAATATGATAAAAATTGAATTCAAACACTATTTGATTAAAAATATAACCTATTGTTTCCTGATCAGGAGCTCTAAAAAACACCCAACAAAAAACCACAAAGTGAAAAGTTATAAACCACCCTAAAAACTTACGCGATTTTGACGAAGCACCTTTAAATGACGTAAATTCCTTTATCGCTTTATGAATTGCTAGGGCGCCTCCGTGTAAAGCCCCCCAAACAACAAATTTTAATGACGCACCATGCCAGAGTCCTCCTAATAACATTGTAAGAAAAAGATGAATATATGTTCTTACTCTGCCCTTTCTATTTCCCCCTAAAGGGATGTATAGATAATCTCTTAACCAGCTACTCAAACTTATGTGCCAACGCCTCCAAAATTCAGTGATGTTGGTGCTTAAATAAGGTTGATTAAAATTATTGGGTAAAGAAAATCCTAATAGCAAGGCCAAACCTATAGCGATATCACTGTACGCAGAAAAATCACAATATATCTGAATGGTATACCCATAAGACCCCATCAAATTTTCAAAACCAGAATATTTTAACGGCGATTCAAAAATTCGATCGACAAAATTTGTTGAAATGTAATCAGAAATAACTATTTTTTTAAATAGCCCTCCTAAAATTAGCAAGCAAGCTTTTGAGAAATCACCATACGTTAGTCGGTAGGGCTTGTAAATTTGAGGAATGAATTCATTTGCTCTTACAATAGGCCCGGCAACAAGCTGAGGAAAAAAACTTACATAAAATCCAAAATCAAGAATGTTTTTAACCGGCTCAACCTTTTTTCTGTATACATCAACCGAATATGAAATGGTTTGAAAAGTATAAAAGCTTATTCCAACCGGCAATATGATCTCCGAAACGTCAAATTTGCCTTCTGCAAATACATTTCCAAACCCAGCAAAAATATTATACGGTTCTAATTGCGTAGCAAACAAATCGTTAATTAGGTCAATAAAAAAACCTGTGTACTTGAAAAAGAAAAGCAAAAACAAGTTTAATGCTACTGCAGTAACCAACCAACTCTTTTTAAATAAACCTCTGTTTGATTTGTAAATTCGATTCCCAATAAAATAGTCAATTATTGTTGACAAAATAAGCAATGAAAAATACAACCCACCGGCTTTGTAGTAAAAAAACAAACTTATTGCAAAAAGGTACAAACTTCTTAACTGCAGCTTTTTATATATAAATCCATAAATCAAAAAGAAAACAGAAAAGAGAACCCAAAATAAATAATGACTAAAAAATATAGGTTCTGTTGGGTTGTATGACAACATTTGATTCATCAGCTTCATGTAGTCAATACCCTCATTAACAACTAAAGGCAGTACTCTTCTCTCTGCTGTGTAGGCATTGTAGGCTTGGGACAATGCTTGATAAAACAGCTCGCCTTGAAAGGCGTATCCATCCTCGTTTAAATGTAAAAAGTCTTCCGCGGTTAATTTATTTGCATACCAGTGGTTTATGGAACCTAATCCTCCCATAATGTTGAAGAAATCCCATACGCCGCAATTGTTCTTTTTTGCAAGTTTTAAAATGGCTTTTCTAATGAGAATGTTCTCTGTTAATGGTGTTTTTCTATACCGTTTTCCATCCCCCGGAGTAGTGAGGAGAATGTTTGAATTGGGTAAAGTGTTCCGAATAATAGTAATTAAACTATCGTAATAATTATAAAATACAGAATCATCAAAATTTAATCTGTATGCATCATTTGTCCCAAGAGAAATCACAATCAAATCTGGGCTAACCGTTGCCAAATGGGGTGCGAAATCACGGCACCTTAAAAACGATTTAACTTCCGCTCCGTTTACTCCTGCCTCACTATAAGTAACTCCTGGAGCATCATTTAAAAGCTCTATTCCCTGAATTAAAAAAGAGGCCTCAGCATCAGACGAATGTTTTTTAAACGTGAAGTAAAGCGTGTCTGTTAACCCTTCTATTTCAAAAGTTTTATAACAACCATAAATATCATCTAAAACGGCAATAGAGTCTATTCTGTCCGCCTTTAAAGAAGTTGTATAAGCGCCAGAAGGATCTCTAAAAAACAACCGAACCTTGTTGAACTGGTAAGCATCAAAAGTGTGATTGTTTGAATAGACTTTCAGTGTTGTTGAATCGTCTTTCGTAGATGCTGAAATTCCCGATAAGCCCCAATCTGATTTAGTTGAATTAGACGAGCTTTTAAACCCTGTCCAATCTCCGGTAAATATAGCCCCATAGTTTGATGGACCATTTGTATGGGCCATTCCAAAAGGAAAAACAAAGCCTCTTTCTCGTGTTCCACAGCCTAAGCCTTTATGAATGCACTCTCTGACTTTTTCTGTAAAATAACCCGCCTGTATATGAGAATCTCCGATATGCATCACGCGTACCTTCCCAGAGTCTTGCGACTCAAACGTCCATACTTTTTCAAAAAAATCAGAAAACGTTGTTGTGTCCTTAACAGATAGCCGATTCAAGTCATATCGAACAAAATCATATTTAGCAACGCTATCCAACGACAAAAGCTGAGCCAAAAGATTTGAACTCATCATTACCATTAAAAACCATATTTTAACTCGTAAGTGCATTAATTTATATTGGCGCTTTTGTAATCATTGTAGTCAGAAATTATTGCATTAAATAGCTTGTTCCCTATTACTTTAGCTCCTCTAGAATTAAAATGCTTAAAATCTTTTTCAGCAAGAGATGGTTTTGCATTTACCCAACTTGGCATACTGAGCTCTCCCCCCATTACCTTATATAAATCCCAAAAAGAACAATTTGCTCTTTTGGCTGCGCTCATTTGAGCATCTCTTACTTTATCAATATTGGCATAACTTTCTGCTTCGTTCTTACAGGCATCGGTAACACTTATGACCAATATTGAAGCATCTGGCAAAATCTCTTTAAGTAGCTTTAATTGCCTGTACATTGCATTTTCGTAATAACTGTAGTTTTTTGATTCAGTAGGAACAACGTTTAATCCAAATTGAAAAATAATTAATCCCACATTTAAACTTTTTAATTGTTGGGATAAATATTTCTTATCAATTTTAGTAAAATCAGTTCCACTAGAGCCTCTTAAAGCAATATTATCAACCGCCACGCCCCTTCTACAATCCAATGAAACTCCATAAAAATCAGGACTGTTGACTGTTTCTAAAAACAAGGATATTTTACCAGTACTAAATCCATTCATTTGCCAAATTCTCCTTTTCACATCCTTTGATGCGAGTAAATTTCCCTTGCTTACTATTCCTGTATCGGTTTTAAGCTCGTATTCAACTTTTTCAGGGGAATTAGCATAGAGTAGGCTAATCTGTTCAAAGTTTTGAGCTTTTCTGAAGTACCTTCGATTTTGTCGAATTTCAATTTCAGCTGTTTTCTGCTTTGCTGTATCTTTTCCCACTTTATAATAGTATCCCATGAAACCATATCTTGAATGATTTCCCTTCCTCCCATTTCCAAAAACTTGATATCGCTCCCACCCGTTTTCCTCTTTTAAAACACTCAATCTACCTGTGTTGGTTTCAGAGATAGGTATAAAACCTACGCCGCAACCACCAAAAAGCGTTTGCAAGTTTTCTCTTATAACTCCACTTATTCGATCACCCTCTAATTGAGAATCTCCAAAATGCATTATTCTTAAAGGTTTTGAAAAATCATTAATACGAGATAGTTTTCTATAAAAAGAATACAGCCCGTTTTCAAAATCAGATGGGTGAATTATCCGCTCTTCATCCTCTATGATGAGTGCTTTTTTTAGAATAGAAGAATCAATTGATGACGCCAATAAAGTATCCTCCTCTAACTCTTCTAAAGAATAAGATTTACCAACTTCACGGACCACCCTTAGCTCTCTTGTTTTTTCTTGATAAAAGTCTTCTGGCTTTGAAAAATTAATCGAATGATCACCCCAAATAGGTATACCGTCTTTTGGAAACCAAAAAACCATAACAGCCAGAACTCCTTGAACTGCTATTAAAAAGACTGCTATTTTATAGGGTTTAATCAATACTCCTCTATGCTTCAAAAATATTCAAAGAATAATACAGAAGCAGTTGCAGTAAGTTTAAATGCTCACTTCATATTGTTAGCAACTTACGTTTCACTCTACAATAGGTGAAGCAGAGTCTTCCATTTTGAAATTGGGATTGTTGAAAAAATAAGTGATGTTTATTCCTGCCCCACGATGCCACCCACCAGCTAGCCATCTTGGAAGAACAACAGGGTCGGCGGCGTTATAAATTGGGGTAATAGAGTTGGTGATTCTAAATTTAAAATATAGTTTTTGAGTAATTTTATAATTCAACCCAAACATTCCTCCAAGCTCAAACTCTCTTAATGGCTGATTTGGGGGAACTTCTATACCTCTATCTTTTCCTTCAAAATTAAGCAAATAGCTAAATGTAGGTCCTATCTCAAAAGGTATACCCCAACTATCAAAAACAATAAAAATCGGAACTTCAACATAATTTAGTTTGATAACAAAACTATCAAAAGACCCTTGGTTGGGTTTTGGCCATTTTCTTGCTCCTTTTTGCGCATAATTAATCTCAAAACCAACTGCCCCACTACCTCTTTTTAACTTGTACAGAGTGCCTAACCCGCCCTGAAAAGCCACATGATTATACCCTCCATAACCATCTCCATCAATTTGGTTCCCAAAAACATTAAAATGTAAACTATTGATAAACCTCTTTTGAGCATTAAGTCCAAAAGTTGATAAAAACAGTATGACAATAATGTACCTCAAACGTTATAACCCTTTTATGATTCTTATTAACTCATCTTCATCGCCCTCCTTGTAGGATGCGTGTTCATATACAATTCTACCGGTCGAGTTTACTACAATGGTGTACGGATTGTTTACAATATTTAACGCCTTAAACACTTTTTTTTCTTGGTCACTGTAAACAGGAAACTTCCACTGTTTTTTGTTCACAATAGCAGGAATCCTAGATGCAAAACGAGCATCATCCGTACTTATCGCATACACTTCTAGCTTATGTTCCTTTTTCCATGAATCATACTTACTATTAATCGCGTTTAACTCCTTTATACAAGGGATGCATGTTGTGCTCCAAAAAGAAATTATGGCAGGCTTTGTAATTGAACTTAACTGTACTTTACTTCCACCTATTGTTTTTAATTCTTCATTAGGTAGTAATTTACCGATATTACCGTCACCTACAAAAGAAACCAATAATATAACCATTAAAAAAAGCGGTATGCTTTTTTTAAAAAACTCTTTTTTTATGCTCAAAAGTCGCGTCATTTTCTATTTAAAATATCATACATATAAGTAGCTTCCTCCAAAGAAGTATTTCCGTCTGGTTTGGGTTCTGGAGAAATAACGGCGTATTTATTTTTAGTCACAATTAATTTGAGAAACCCATAATTCAAATCACCATTTATCTCTTTTGTTTCAAATAAAAAACCGTCTTTTCTTTTTTTTATTACTCGAAACAAGTCTGAATCCATTTTAATTTCTTCTAATTTTTCTTCAACGATTTCCCCTTCTTTAACGTTAGATAATGTAGTAAATTCAACTTCAACAGCAAAATTTTCAGCACGAACCTTTCTTGAGTAAACCGTATAGAGTCCAAGCATGTCTTCAGATTCTGCCCCAGGAAACTCAACAGCTCCTTTTGGTGCCATAACCTCTAGAGGCTCTTCTGAATCACGATCTAAAACTATTTTATCACTCTCTACTTTCCTAGCATCTAGTGGCTCTGAGCAAGAAAAAAAGAATCCTAAAAAAATTACAACAACTGCAAAAACCCTTTTCATACGATAACTATTAAGGAACTAACTTCTTTTGACTAAAGCAAACAAAGTCATTTTCAACAACAATTAAAAGAAAAACACTCATTATTTATGAGTAAAACTCATTAAAGATTTGAACTCATTTATTCTTTCCTTTAACTCATCGGAAGTTACTTCTTTAATTTTGTCGGTACCGAACTCCTGTACCGTAAAAGAGGCTAAGGCCGAACCATAAACAAGCGCCCGCTTCATGTTTTCAAAAGATATGTCATCAGTACTCGCCAAGTACCCCATAAAACCACCGGCGAAAGTATCTCCTGCACCAGTTGGATCAACTACACTTGGGAGCAGTAAAGCTGGAGCATAAAACATTTCTTTTCCATGAAACAACAAAGCGCCGTGTTCTCCCTTTTTTATGATTATATATTGAGGACCCATTTCTTGAATTTTTTCAGCTGCTTTTAAAAGCGAATATTCACCCGATAGCTGGCGTGCCTCCTCATCGTTAATCGTTAAAACGTCGACCATTGAAATTGTTTTCTTGAGGTCATCCATGGCGATATCCATCCAAAAGTTCATAGTGTCCATTGCTATTAATTTGGGACGATTTGTCATTCCGTTTATGACCTGCGCCTGTATTGCAGGTGATAAATTCCCCAACATTAAATACGTGCAATCTTGATAGGAGTCGGGTATAACGGGATTAAAAGATTCAAGAACATTTAATTCTGTGATTAAGGTGTCTCGAGAATTCATGTCGTTATGATACCGACCGCTCCAGAAAAATGTTTTTTCTCCTTGTTTTACTTGTAACCCCTCTAAATCAAAACCTACATTTTTAAAATCCGCTATAGTTTCATTAGGAAAATCATCTCCAACAACCGCAACTAACTTAGGGTTTACACCCAATTTTGTTGCAGAATAACCAACATAAGTTGCTGATCCACCAACAATTTTATCTGTTTTCCCAAATGGTGTTTCTATAGCGTCAAATGCTACAGTACCGATAATTACTAGGCTCATTCTTCTTTTTTTTAAAAAATTTTGCCAAAGATATTGTTTATTAGGGAAAATAAGGTTAATATTGCACTCCCAAAATTTTATGGGATTACATATTCCTTCTTAGCTCAGTTGGTTAGAGCATCTGACTGTTAATCAGAGGGTCCCTGGTTCGAGCCCAGGAG